>FKKE01000911.1_pt1 | contig 36066 bp, 52 predicted proteins | sample 1106331 | NCBI WGS metagenome assembly FKKE01 (sample SAMEA3931202, study PRJEB13176) | freshwater metagenome | biome: Drinking water system; feature: drinking water; material: freshwater | place: China | collected 2013-02-06
GCTTCGCACTCCGCGCCATGGCTATGACTCCGGTATTCGTTCAAATAATCATACGGCCCACGCCCCGCCCGTCAATCCAACCTAGAGGAAACCAACCCACCCAAACTCTTTCCCCCCCAAAACGGGACAAAAACGACGCGAATTGTTGTTAGGGTGTCAGAGTACCTATTGGGGGGGTGACGAACAAAAGCGCCGCCCCGCGGCGGCACGCCCCTAGGCGATCGTCGGGCTGAGCGGCCCGGAACTCACGCATCGCCCCAAAGGAGCGGGTCGCGGCGGCACGTCGGGCTGAACCAAATCCGCTCGCGGAGGCGGTTGGCCTTGCCGGCCGTGTCGCCTTTCGAGATTTTGGCCATGCCTCCATTGGTTGACCACTCCAAGACATCCCACCCGCGCGCCTCAAGCTCGGCATGCTCCACGTCGTAGCCGCACAGCGCGATGCGGAGCCTCCGATCGTCATCTACTGACTTGCACCACTCCCGGACATCATGGGCCACCTTGCCGCAGTCCTCGGCGTAGACGTCCATGTCCCGCCCCGCTTCGAACGAGTACGGGGGGTCGAGGAAGATCCCGACGGTAGCGCTGGTATCGGACAGTTTGTACCCCATCGCCGACCTTGGCGGCGACCCCCTTCCTCTGCAGGCGGCGCATCGTCTCATGCACCGTGACATTCGTCCGGTTCACCATGCGGCCGGCCTCCTTGCAGGAGGGCCAGCGCCCGTGCTCGGCGAAGAAGCCCCGCATCGCCCGCGCGAGGGCGAGTTCGGCGGGGGCGAGCGATTCGGCGACGCTCCCGCGCGCCCCGGCCGCCTCTCGCACGGCCCGTGCGCTGCGGGATCCGCTCAGCAGCGCCTCGGCGACGGCGACCATCAGCCTCCCGTGGGGGCTCTCCGGGACGACGGCTTTCGCGTCCGGGCACGGTATGAAGTCGGGCGCAAGCCGAACATGGTGTTCGTGGATCAGGCGCGCGAGGGTTTCCGGGTTCATCGTCCGATGCTCCGGCGATGAGAACCCCTGATTTCCAGCGTGATATCGCAATCACGGCCCGTGAGTTCCATGATCTTCGCGTGGATCTCGGCCTCGGCCTGCTCGGTGTTGTAACGGATGCCCGCTTCTCCGCGAGCGTTGCACATCGCCATGCCGACGCCAACTACGAAGCCAATCTTGAAGGCGTCCTCCGCCGTCACGTCTCCGAGGCGCTGGTCGTCGAATGTCTTGCTCGCGTAAGACACCCGGCACGCGTCCTTCAGGATCCGCGCCAGGCTACGCCTCTTCCGCCAGCGCGCGGCGGCGTTGACGGCCATAGACGCCAGTGTCAGCGTGGACAGGAGAATCGCCGCGTCAATGGTGGTCATGGTTCTGCCTTTCTCGCGGCCGGGAACTCGCGGATCCGCAGATCCTCGGGGATCTCTGCGATGCACCCGCCCTTGACACAGCACAGTTTGATGGTGTGCCCATCTTCCAGCGGCTTGGCGCCGACCTGCTTCAGGTAGAACGCCGTTCCCGCCGCGCGGCACTGGTCGCGCGCCGACCGCGCCCACGCAAGATCGAACGGCCGGGCGTCCGGCCCGCTCTCGCCCCCGCAGATCAGCCAGTCGATGCCCTTGATGCCCATGAAATCGACCTGTTCGAGGGCGGGTTCGTAGGAGATGAACCGCACGGCGGCCGGGCAGCGCTGGAGTGGCGGGATCATCTCGTCGGCGGCCTTCTGGTGGCCGAAGGAGACGCCGAGCCAGACATTCGGGAGAGGCCACTTCGGGTAGGCGGGCTTGGTCGGGAGCGAGAGTTTCAGCATCTCCTGATAGACCGCCTCGCGCACACCGACGCCAGGGCTGAATTCCTCATCGTCGTCCACGAGAAAATACGCCATGCGCCTCGGCCTCTTCGTAAGGATCTGGAAGGTGTGCTGCGGGCACAACGCCATGACCGCGAACACCTTGGCGATGAACTCGTTATAAATCCCCGGGTGGAACAGGTCGCTCATGGAGTTCACGAACACCATGCGAGCCTCGCGCCAGCGGAGCGGGATCCTGAGGGCTTTCGCGTTGCAGCGGACCACGCCGTTGAAGTGGCGTTCGCCGCGCGGGTTCAGGACGGTCAGGCCCGCGTACTTCTTCGAGCCCATCCGCTCGTTGCGGTAGGACTGATTCACGGCGTAGCAGTGGTCGCAGTCCCTGTTGACGCGGCTGCAGCCCACGACGGGGTTCCACGTCGCGTCCGTCCACTGAATGTGGGATTGATCGCTCACGGCGCGGTCTCCTTCATCGCTTCCAGAAGGTGCTCCGCATACTCCTCGACGAACGCGAGCGTGTTCGCGCTGGAGGCATACGGCATGAATAGAGACGGGCGTTCCCACAGCGCGAGGCCGCAGCCGTACTTCCGTGCCACGCGCACGGCGTCCCGGATCTCTGAGTAGGGCTGCATGATCTCGCCGAACCCGCCGAGGATGCGGTGCTGAAGGAACTTCCACTTGGGCTCGGGTATCGCGCGATGCCACTTCACGATGTCCTCGTACCCGGCGCGGGCGTCGAGCGGTCGATAGGCGAAGTCGGCGAGAGTCACGACCGAAGCGGCGTGCCGGAAATCCTCGTCGTCGCCGAGCCCTGGAAACGGCCAGGAATCGATCACGCGGTGAGCGGCGTAGGTGCCCGCGTATCCCCAGCGCTTGCAGACATTCAGGCACGCGGCGATGAGTTGGAGTGCGCGGTATTCGTAGAGCCCGGATTCGCTCTCGTCGGTGAGCGGGAGGCTGCCCGCGGGCCGAGTCCGGGTGAGCCAGCGGGCCTTGAGTTCGTCCCGCGTGTACCGCCACTGCTGAGGCAAGCGTGCCTCGATGTCAATCGTGAACCACCACTTCGTGCGGAAGCCGAAGCGGCGCTGGAGAGGCACGATGCGCGAGGGAGGGCCGAGGGCGTTGGTGAGGAGTTCGGCGGTTCGCGCCCGTACCCGCTCGAGCGCCTCTACGGTAGGCAGGCCGCCTTCCTGGGCCACGCCCTTCTCGTCGATGCCTGGGATGCCGAGCGTGTTCTCGGCGAGGTTGACGCCTCGGAGAACGGTGACGGACCGGCCGAGTGGCGAGAGGGTCTTGCGGACCAACGCCGCGCACTCGTCGGGGAGGGAGCCGACGCCGAAGGAGAGGAGGAGGTTCATGGGGACGATTCTCCGGGTTTCACTGTGCGACCGCCCTGATCCATGCGGCCACTTCGGGGCTGAACTCGCGCGATGAGCGGAGCGCGGCCCCCGGGGCGCGCCGCGCGAGTTCGAGGAGCGCGTCGGCGCTGAACTCGCGCGATGAGCGGAGCGCGGCCCCCGGGTCGAGCCGCGCGAGTTCGAGGAGCGCGTCGGCGCTGAACTCGCGCGATGAGTGGAGCGCGGCCCACGGGGCGAGCCGCGCGAGTTCGAGGAGCGTGTCGGCGCTGAACTCGCGCGATGACAGGAGCGCGGCCGCCGGGTTGCGGAGGTCGGCGAGTCTCTGTCCGATCGGGATGGTCCAATCAAGCGTGTTCGTGCGGTCGGCGATCATGGAGGCGTTCCTTTCGCTCGTTTCGGTGTGTGGTGTCAGAGGCTCAGGATTCATGGGTGGTGTTCTCCGTGGGGCCGCCCATGTCCAGGCGGACCGTAACATTCGCCTTCCTGGACGTGATGGCCAGACGGACAGGCCGCTTGATTGTGCATTCAACGTTGCCATCCGCCGGCCACTCGAACGCGACAACGGCCTTCCCCGCCTCGAACCGCTCCATTGCTTCCCCCACGAGGTATTCGACCAGCGTGAGATGCGCCGCCAAACCGAGGGTGGTGCGGCGGCGCTCTGGATGGGCCTGCACCGGCACGGCGGCGGCGGCAGCGGCGGGCTCGTGGACCGTGGACTCAGCGCCGATGATCCTGAGCGTCCTGCGAGCCGCCTCGGCGCTCGTCACGGAACACACTGTGGAGAGGTCGATCGCATCAACGACCGCGAGAAGCAGGTGCTTGGTGCCGACGTAGTTATGGCGGAGTCCCTTCGCCTTCTCCTCCGCCGCGTTGAGTATGGCCGTGAGCGCCCGGTCGTTGGTAATGTCCTGGGAGACGCGAGGGTCCGGGGCGGGGACGAGGCCCAGGGCTCTCGTGATATGTTCGAGATCCGCCCCGGCGTCATTCAGGATCTTCGCCGCGACCCCCGAGCCCTCGGCCACGAGGCCGTAGAGCAGGTGGAGTTCCATGATGGTGTTGTGGCCGCGGTGCCGGGCGCACCGCAGCGCGAGAGTGACCGCCTTGCGCGCGCGGTCCGTCATCCGGTGCGGCATCTTGAGCGTGTTGGTGTCATCAATTTGTCGTCTCCTTATTGCCGTTCATGGTCGCCTCATCGGATCCTGGGGGGATCAGTACGCACCGGCATCAGGAGCCCCGACACGCCGTTGGCGCAGTGCCAGTAAACCGCGCTCCTCGCGCGCTTCTTAGGGTCGCTCATCGGGTGCACGCGCGCCCCGAAGCGCACGAGCAGCGCGGTGAAGTACGCGGCGATGTGCACGCCGCCGAGATCCGTGAGCGGCATCCTGAACCAGTCGAGCCCGTCCATGCACTCTTCGCATTCCTCGTCGTACTCGCGCCGCCCGCAACTGTGCTTCTGGGTGAGGATGCCTTTCCCTCCGCACGCCTCGCACTTCGGCGCGACTGGAGCGATGGTCGGCATCGGCGCGGGGTCGGCATCGTAGCGGTCCCGCGCCCAGTCGAGGGTTTCGGCGCGGGGCGGCTTTCTAGGGCAGGGGAACTCGCCCTCGATCGCGGCGCGGGCGCAGATGCGGCCGTCCGTCGCGTAGACGTGCTCGCCAAGCCTGAATGGATTCACCAGCGCGTAGCGGCCGTTGGTCCTGGCGCAGCACGCCTTGAGAATGTCGAGCGGGGTCATCGGATCTGGCGCGTCTTGTTCTTTGGGCATGGCGATCTCCTTGGCGTGGGGATGCTCTTCATGTTCCGGCGGCCTGGCTCCTCCGCGCTTGTCTGCGGTCTTCGCGGCCGTCGCGGAATCCTTCCATCCAGTAGTAGCGGAGGTAGCCGGTTTTCGCGGGGCACCGACACGAGCCGCGGAAGAGGCCCCAGTGATAACCACGCTTCCGCACCGCGACCGAGAGCGTGGCATGAAGCGCCGCGATGGACGAGAACTTCGATCGCTCCCGGTCGAGGCTGATCCCTCTGGGCATGCGCACGGCACCAGGGCGATCGGGCGTCGCAAGAACGAGCCCGGTCTTGCCGATCACGGCGAGGTGCTGGCACAGAGCCTCCGTGGAGACTGGGTTCGGCTGTTCCGCGGTGGTCATTGGTGGCCTCTGGAATCCCCGCGGCGCCGTTGGGGGCGCCGCGGGGGCGTGGTTGTGCACGGGGCTGAAGGCCCGTGCGGTGGGTCATCGTGGGCTGTCGCCGTGCATGGCCGGATCGCCTGCGGAGGGTTCCATTCGATGGCGATCCTCCCCCCGAGCGCGCCGATGACTCGGGCGAGCGTCCTGAGATTCGGGGCCTTGACGATGCCGTACCGCTGCTCCAGGTTCCCGACGGTCTGCTCCGACACGACGGACGCCGCGGCGAGTTCCGCAAGCCGGAGCCCCAGCGCCTCGCGGCGCACGCGGATCGTCTCGGCGAGCGTGTCCATCGTGATGGTCATCGGGGCACTCACGCTTGCTCCTTCTCGATCATCGCCATCGCACGGTTCAGCCGCGCCATCTGCGCTTCCGAGCCCCCCGCGTCCGGGTGGCACCGCTTCGCGGCGACGCGGAAGGCCGATTTCAGTGCGTCTCCGCCGCGCGCGACGCCGCGGACCATCGCATCGCCCGGAGTCGATTCAGGGAATGCCAGCGTCAGGATCTCCCGCGCCGCCGCCTCGGCGTTCGCCCACTCCGCGGCGGGCACCGACCCGTTCGCCGGCGGAAGGCGCGCCCAGCCCCGGTACTGTTCAGTACCCGAGCCGACGCCGCGCTCGGCCATGAGCCGCAGGTCGCGGATCACAAGCCCGATCGCGCGGAGGTTCTGTTCATAGGAGAAGAATGTCGCGCACTCGAACGTCATCGGGCCGTGCTTCGAGACGAAACTGAGGCGCACGTCGGGGAACGACGGGGACACGCTCCCCCGCGGCCAGCCGTCGTTCCTGATCTGGTGCGGCTCGAAGCCCGCCTCGATCACGATGTCCTTCGCGCCCAGGTGCCGGAGTTCCCGCTCAAGGTCGTCCATGACGCTCAACCAGGTGGCGGCGTAGGCGTCCCGACGCCTCGGCACCGACCGCATGGGCCTGTTATGCATCGGCTGCCAGCGGGCCTCGATCATGCGCCCCCCTTGCCGGAATCCGGCCACTCCGCCACGATGATCCGCGCCCCCGGCACGTCCCCGTACCGCTTCACTACGAGTTGCGCCCACACGCAGGCGTCGTCGGTCCAGATGACCCCCTTGAGCGCGTCCTCGGCGGCGCGCCACAGTTTCGTAGCGTCCGGGCTGCTCGTGTGCGGGACCGGCGCCCACGCCTTGAGCCCGCGCTTGCCGGTGTGCGACCTTGGCCGCGGCATGGTGAAGACCACGACGACCACGACCGGCCCGTCCAGAGGTTTGTCCGGCCGCACCTGCATGGCCGCGGCGACCACGTTCTGCCGCCAGGGGCTGTTGCGCTTCGCTGCATCGACGATACTGGCCCCGAGCGTCCCATCATTCCGCTTGAATGGGAAGGCCCGCTTCGATCCGCCCGGCGCCGGGATGCCCGGCACGTCGATCACGATCGGCTCCGATGCTTCACGCGAGAGACGCGGCGGACCCTCTTCTATGAGGGAGATAATTAACTCTCGTAGTCCTCGTAAGGATCCTGTCGGATTGTGGATATCTTCGGTTTCAGTCCTCATCTCTTGATCCATCCAAGACTTACGAGCAATCCCGCTATCTGAATAACCTGTCGCGTTCTGTCGGATGCTGTCGGCTCGTGACGGGTGAGGGGCGGTCGCAGCCCCCGCAGTCGCCCCTCACTCATGTCTCGGGATTCAAAAGACGCGCTCATGGGTTATGTGCTCCGGCGATTCGCTGCGCCATACGCACCACCTTGGCCCGCTCGATGTCGGCGTGCGGTCCGATCATCTGTCCGTCTTCTGGGCAATCAATTCCCAGTGCGACACACGCCGCACGCATTTCTTTCCGGCCACGGGCACGCAGGCACACATCCCACATCTGGGCATACTTCAGGAATCCCTCAATCACGTCGGCAGCCTGTGCAAACAGGGCGGCCTGATCGAGCAGTCCAAGGGACTTTGATTGACGCTCATTGTCCCTAAGCCACTGCGTTACTTGCACCCGAGCAGCGCCATCGCCCACACGCTCCCACATACCATCTCTCCACACCCCAACAAACGGACACTTGCGGCAAAGTGCCAGTTTTCCGCTTGGAGAAACCTCCAAGTCGTGCTTGCACAGACGCACCTTCTTCTCTGACTCGCACGTTGCGCACAAACACGAGTCGTCTTCCTCGTGGAACACCCCACATCCCTTGCAGTGCCCGCTCATGGCCTATCTCCCGGCAATCCGGCGGCCGCGAACGCCCGCTCGGCTTCTTCCATCGAGTACCCATAAAAGTCCATGTCGCACTGGGCGGCACGGGCCTTGATGACTTCCATCGCCGCTGCATATCCAAGCCACCAAGCAGCATTCATCCCTTGCGCGTCGTGTTTTGATTCCTCGTACTTGTCGCGGCCGCCGCAGCAGATTCCGGTTGACGGATCGTGAGCGACAAAGAGGATGCGATCGCCAGGCAAACCGACGTACTCAGAGGCGATAAACGGCGGCGTGGCGGCGGCAAGTCGCTGGTTCAAAGTCTCAACCTCATGGTTATCTGTCTCTGACATGTTCACTCCTGCTCCAAAATCGCGTCTTTTGACATAACCGGCGCAACGTCATTTACATCCCGCGCCCACCGCCCGGTTGCCGACACCGGCCGACACAAGCCGACCGGATTTCCACAGCGTGTCTACCGCTCTGCCGACAGGGCCGCGTCGATCTCCTCTTCCGAGGCGACCGGTCCGAAACTCGGGGTGGGGCGGGCGGCGGGAACCTTCGACATCTCAGCACCGCCGCCCGCCTCCCCGTCGGCGGCGCCGTCATGGGCGCCGTGGCCTCGTGGTGGGTCCGTCGAGGCCGATACTGAGGGGACGGCGGCGGCGTGCGATCGTTTTGTGCCACGCTCGCCGCCGTCCCTGACCGGGGGGAAGTCACACAGAACGCCCCGGCCCCTCGCGCGGGGGTCCGCGCGGCAGGCCCTGTCTCGTTGATCGTCAATCCTTGAATCGTTCCAAGCATGGCCCATCTTGAATCCCGCCGCTGGCCGCGAAGCCGGCGGCGGGAGAGAGAGAGAGAGAGAGAGAGAGAGAGAGAGAGAAGATCGAGATCAAGCCTCCGGGAGGCCGATGACCACCGGAACCTCCGCGTGCTCGGCGCGCAGCACGGTCCATCCCCCGAGGGACGAACGCACGTTCTCGGCGACGCGCGCCAGTCTCCGTCGCTTCACCCTGTCCATTTCATGGCTGGAAAGCATGAACTTCAGCGGATCATCCGGCTTCGACGGGAAGAGGATCTCCACGCGCACGTCGAATTGTTCAATGAACTCCGCGAACTCCGCGGCATCATCGTCGACCAGCACGGGGCACGAGATAGCGAAGCGTTTGGGGAAGCGTGCCATGCTGTCGCCGCCGGACGTCGAGAACACCACCGTCATAGTGTCCCCATCGTCGCGCAGATCAGAGTCCCGCTTCACGGTGGCTGTGAGGCTCACGCTACGCACGGCCTTGATGACCGACTGGTCAACCACGGTCTCGGAATGGTTCAGGACAAGGCGCCCGAAAGTCTTGTGGTCGATCGGCTTCTCCATCACGGACATCCACGCTTCCCAGGCGCGTGAAAAACGGAACTTCGCCGTGCCGCCGGACCTCACGCCGCGCTCTATCCCTTCATCGAGAACCAGGCGGATCTCCGTGTCGGAGATGCACACCAGGCCCTTCTCGGCGCTCGAGTATTTCTTGGTGTAGAGGACCAGAGATTCGGCGTCGAGGAAGACATGTGCGGGCCGGCGCGCCGGAGGGATCCACTCATCAGCGTCCCCGACGGCGCGCCGCACCGTGTATTCGAGCGCACGCTCACCGTCCTTCATGGACCGCTCGAGGCGCACGGAGAACCCGCCGTCTCCCATACCCACACACAGACGCGCGAGGGCTTCGTCGATCGGGCTCAGAGCCCCGTCGCTCGGCGCCTTGGTCGCGATGGCATGCTGGATCATGTGGTCTCCTTCTCCCCGGTCTCGGTGTTAATCGGCATCCCGTTGGGATAGAAAAACTTCTGCTGCTCCGGCGCGTCGGCGCTGGACCCGCCCGGCTGGCACAGGAGAAGACCGGCCTTCTCCTTGACGTAGGTGCGGCAGGTGCGCACCGGCGCCTGGACTTTCACGGCGTGGTCGATCGAGACATGTTCGTCAGCGTCCACGTCGTACTGCAGTGTGATCTTCGCCAGAACGACGGCCCGGGCCTTGCGGTCCTGGCAATCCTGCACATGCTCGCGCAGCGCCCGGTGCGCCTGCAGCACCGCGCGGTCGAGCCGCTTGCGGAACTTCCCCTCGTCGATCAGATCTGTATCGATCTGCACCATCGCTCCAGCCGGCGGTGCGCCGCTCTGATTCCCGGTCTTCTCGTCCATTCCATTCTCCTTTCATCACTGGTCCAACATGCCGCGTGCGATCCGTTCCGAGGCCGACTTGTGCGCCGCCTCTCCGTAGGCTCCCCCCGTCAGGCCGCGGACCGCGTCCGCGAGCAGATCCCGCCCGCCCAGGGGCTTCCCGTCCGCGTCGTGCCACACCGCCGCCGGCAGGTCGACGAGGTAGCAGGCGCAGCCGACGTCGCGGCAGATCCAGATCCCGGCGTGCAATCCGCACGCCGCGTCCCCGGGCTCGTAGGCGAGCGGGCCGCCGCAGGCGGGGCACTCGGAGGGGGAGATCGGGCGCGTGTCCGCCCGCTTGCGTACCGACACCACGTTCCGCCCAGCCATCGCATCCTGATCGCTCATGTCGATACTCCTTTCTTGACCGCCAGCACCCGGAACTCGACCCCGAGCGCCGCGCCGATCTGCGCCAGCGTCGCCAGCGTCACGTTCTGCCCACGCTCCACCTCGCTGATGGTTGACTGGGGGACGCCGCACCTCTCGGAGAGTTGGGCCTGGGTCAGGCCCCGGGCCTCACGCGCCTCACGAACGGATGGTTTGATGCGGCTCTTCATGGCGGTGATCACGCATGCAATATAGGCTATATCGGTACAGATGCAAGCGATATTTCGCGCAATGGATGAAATCGGGAAGTTTCCCAATTCCGGCGTGCTTATCGGCCGCGCCTCAGGCCGGCCCACAGGAGCAGGCCGCCGAAGGCCGTGCACGCCAGCCCTATCCCCGCGAGGCTGTCGGCCGAGTAGCCGAAGGCCCCGCGGTCGGATTCGTAGACGTCGATGAGGGCGGCCAGCCCGACGAGGAGGAATCCGAACGAGAGGAAGACGGCGACGATCCTGAAGAACCCGTTCAGGATGCCCCGCGCCACGGAGTCCGCGAGCCCGTCCCCGCGGGGCAATGCTGGCCGCCCATCTTGGTCTTCGGCCTCGGCTGCGTCCGACTGAACCTGCTGGGCGGCGTCCTCGAAGAGCCTGATGCCCGTGTACCCACGGCTCCTGCCGATCGCCTCGGCGGCTTCCCGGCTTCGGGCGGAAACGCAATCCTGAACAGATTGCCCGTTCCGGTCGATCGCGCAGATCGCATACAGCGGCATCGGCTCAACCCCTTTCACCAGCGGTGCTCCGGGCACGCCTCTGACTTGACCAGGCATTTTACCAGCAGCAGGCACCCGCACGTCACCGGCCCGCCGTCGCCCCCGTCGTTCGGCTGGAACGCCCGGCCGCACCAGGACGAGGGCCCGTCGGCCCCCGGCGCCGTCTCATCCACGCGGTTCGGGCAGCGCGCGCAGACGCCGAGCCTCCCCTCATAGGTTGCGTCGTCGGCGATGTCGCCCGATGCGATCGCGGACACGAAAGCCCCGGCGCCCTTGAGCGCCAGCATCCTCGCCCCCGGTGGGAGCGTCCCGGCCTTGGCCCGGGCCGCGATCTCGGAGACGCCGAGCCGGGCGAGGCGCATCAGTTCCGCGCGGTCAGGCACGGAGCAGCCCTCCCCCTCCGATCATCTGGTCATCGCCGCAGTCGCCGCATCCGACGCCGGGCCTCGGCGCCGGGAGCATGAACTCGTACCCGATGAGCGCCTGCACCTGGCCGAAGATCCCGCCGTCGAGGCTCTGCCAGAACCCGAGGCCGCCGTCGCGGGCGATCCCCCTCGGACCCGTCGGCAGCGGCGCGAAGTAGCCCCCGATGTAGATCTCCCCGTTCCACTCCGTGATAGCGCGGACATCGCCGTTGAGGATGCCCCCGTTGACCTCCTGCCACCCGCGCGGGAACGAATCCGCTGACCGCCCGATACGCCGCAGCGTCCCCGCGGGGAACCCCGGGAACGGAGAGTAGGCGATCTTTTGGGTGAAGTTCCCGCCCACATACCACCGCCCGCTCGATCGAGACCGGAAGGCGACGAGGGCCGTGTTGTTGACCCCCTGCGTCCAGTTCAGGACCACGGATATCCCGGTGCTCTCCTCCTGGATCGCCGTGATCCTCTGTGTGTGCTCGTCGGAGACTCCCAGAGCCGACGAATGCGTGCCGCAGATCACCAGTTCATTGTGGCCGAGTTCCCCCCAGTGGTGGATGTTGTACGCCTCGCCGGTGATGCCGCGGGCCCCGCTCGCCGCGACATAGTGCTCGACCGAGGCGTTCATCTTGGCGATGTTGTTGGCGAGCCCGCCCGACGGCAGGTTGGCGAACGATCCGCCGATCGCCCCGGAGTTCACGGGGTTGACGATCACCGGGTCGTCGCGGAGGTCGTAGGACGCGACGGACCGGACGTAGCCGCCGGTGGTCTGGTTGAACGGCCCCGTCTGGATCCACGCCGATCCCGTCCACAGGGCCAGCGCCTTGAGCGGCACGTTGTTCCCGTCGCGCGAGAAGTCGCCGCCGATCACGGTGTCGAACGCGGCCGGGTTGCTGCCGAGGATCAGCCGCCGCCCGATCGAGAGGACGGTTTCAAAGCCCGTGGTGTCGAGGATCCCCTGCCCGACCTGCTGCCAGCGGTCGCAGACCCAGCGCGCCACGCCGAGGCAGGGCCTCCCCACCGTGTCCGCCGGCGAATCGAAGGTGAGCCGGAAGTTGCCCGCGACCCAAAGTTCTCCGTTGACGATCGCTGCGCAGGTGACGGCCCGGTCGAACCCTCCCGCCAGCGGTTTCCAGTCGATTCCGTCCCACGCGGCGATGTTCCTCGTCCCCGCGACGAGGCTCGCGCTGGAGAAGAACCCGCACGCCACGAGGTGAGGCCCCTGCGGCTGGCACGGCCCCGGCGGGCACGGGTTCGGGGTGCAGGCCGTGCCCGCGCCCATCCATTGACCTCCCTGGGCGACGCACTGCGCCTCGGTGAGGTCCGGCGTGCACGACCCGTTGCCGAAGCAGCAGGCGCCGAGCGGATCGCCGCAGCAGGCCGAGCAGTCGGTGGTCGCGGCCCTGCCCTGGTAGCGCGCGGCGCGGTAGCGGCCGCTCCCCGGCGGCGTCTCGACGCGCAGCGCCCGGGGCACGGGCTACTCCACGCCCTGCGCGCGGGTGATCGCGGAACCGGCGAATCCGTAGCGGGTGGTGCCGCTGCGGACCACGCGGCCCCCGACGGACTCGTCCAGGAACATGGAGTCGGGCGTCTCCACATCGTTCGTGTAGGTCTGGATCCCCGTGGACCTGGTGGCGTCCACCACGCCGGCCAAAGCGTTGATGCGGCGGTGCGTGAGGGCCTGATTGGCGCGGATGCGGAGTTCGGCCCGCGCGTCCCGGAGGTCCACCTGCCCGCCGGTGGATCCGTCCGTGATGCGGGCGCCGTCGATCAGTTCGAGGCGGCCGTGCCCGATGTTTCCCGCCTCCACGTTGCGGCGCGTCTCGCAGATCCCGCCGCTCCCGATATCGACCTTGATGCGGTCCGTGGCGTGCGATTCGGCGCGGACCACGCCGCGGCGGAATACCTTGATGTCCTCGCAGGTGGCCGCAGAACCGACGACCACGGGGCCGCCGTTCACGGCCACGATGAGCGCGTGAGCCCCGCCCTCGAGGCTCACCTGCGCCGTCGGCCGCTCCACGCTCACGACGTTCGTGGCGCCCGACATGCGGAAATCCCCGCCGCGCAGCGCGAGCATGAGGCCGCGCCCCGAGTTATTCACGTCGATCTGCAACTGACCCGCGATGCTCAGGAAGCAGTTGAGGGCCACGAGGGCGGCGAGGTTCACGGCGGACTGGTTCAGGCCCGCCGTGAAGACGTAGACGCCGCCCTCCTCGAAGACGACGGTGTCCCCGCTCACGGGAACCACGGCCCCCTTCCACGTCGCGGTCGCGCTCCAGTCCAGTGTGATCCCTTGGTTTGCGATGATGGTGGCCATGAGAATCTCCTATGAGGTCGCGTCGTTCAGCCAGATGATAAACCGCAGGACGAGGCCGGCGACGGCGGTCGTGACCACGGCGTCGATCATGGGGTCGTGGGACATCCCCTGAGTCTCCACCTTGACCATCCGGCGGAAGGTGGTGCCGGCGCTGAAGGTCGCCGGGGTGGTGAAGGCGGCCAGCGTGCCGGCGATGGCCGCCCCGCGCACCTCGGCGACGCCGGCCCCGATCGACTTCGTGGCCCCGCGGTGGTCCACCTCGACCTGGATCAGGGCGAGGTCGCCGCCCTCGAGATCGAGGGGGCCCTCGATCCAGCGCATGCCGACGGTGTCCATGTACAGCGTGCGGTAGAAGGGCCCGGCGATGGTTTTCATGGGCGCGCCTCCGCGTAGCGCCGCGGGATCCTGGCGGCGCCGGGCGGCGTGCAGTCCGCGAAGGCGATGCGCTCCTGCACGTCCAGGAACCACGACTCCCCGTTCGGTGAGCCGGGGTTCGGGAACCGCACCATGTAGCAGAGCGTGCCGGGCGGGGCCGGGTAGACCTCGACCTCGTCGTTGGCCACGAGGCGCCAGTTCGGGCTGAAGACCGTGGACGCCATGTGCCCAGCGTCGATCATCTGCACGGTGTAGACGATGGAACTCGGGTTGGCCGGCACCCCCGGCGCACCGGTGTGCGAGACGATGCGGGCCCGCGCGATCCAGTCGGGAATCTTGAGGGAGATGAGCGTGCCCCCCTCGGTCTGCCGCACTTGGAAGCGCTCGTCCAGCGAGACGATGCGGGCGCTCCCCGGACGCCCCCGGAGGGCCTCGGCGAGTTGCCCGTGCGCGATGACCTTGCCGATGAAACTCATGCGAAGAGCCCCGCGGGGTAGGCGACGTCGCCCTGCACGTTGAAGATCGTGGCGGGCCCGGTCGGCTGGCCGTTGGCGTCGAGGCGGACCTGGGCGACGTCGTACCATCCCGCCTGCCCGAACCCGTAGCGGAAGCGGATCTCGACGAGCCCGTCGCGCACCGTCCGCGTCTCGAAGGATCGGGCGAGCAGTTGCCGGGGGCTCACGTTCAGGCCTGACCCGAGCCCGAAGATCGGTGGGAGCAGGAGCGCGTTGGTGTTGCCCCGGTTGATGACGGAGATGAACGCGGAGATCAGGTCCAGGTTGCTGGCGTAACGGCGCACGATCAATTCCGACTGGGCCGCTTCCTTGCTCGCCTCCTCGTAGAGGGGCTGCGCCGTCGCGCTCTGACGCACCCGCGCCTGCCCGACGCTCACGGCGAACTCGGTGTATGAGTCCCCATCCTGCGGATCGAATGGTCCTGTCGAGGAGGAGACCGTCGCCCACTCCGCCCACACGGCGCACCAGCCGCACGCGGGCACCTCGTTGTCGCCGCCGCCGATGTACTGGTAACTGAGCCCGCGGCACAGCGCCCCGGCGAGGCTCGGGTGCGCGTCGCCGATCGCCGGCAGGCCGGGGGCGGTCAGGGCGAGATCCGGCTCGCTGGTGTTGACGCGGTAAGGGGTGCGCCCGGAATATCCGCCTGTGTTCCGCTGCCACGTCGGCACCAAGCCGAGTTCAGAATCGAAAATGGGGACGGCCGTGAGTGCCATTCAGTTGGCCAGTTCCAGGTGGATGGTGCGTTCCGCGGGGTCGGCGAGCATGCGGCGGATCTCCTCGATCGCCCGCGTGGTCTTCTCCACGTTGGCGGCGACGCGGCGGCGTTCGTCCGCCGCCTGCAGCCCGAGCCCCTGGGCCCGTTCGCGGGCCGCGAAGGCGAACCCGCCCTCGACCGTGAGGAACCGGGGCGCTTCTGGCCGCGTGGCCGCGGCCCCGCGGAGGGCAAAGTTGCGGTTCTCCAGTTCGATGAGCCGCTTGCGGCGGGCGTCGTCCAGCCCCTCGCGGCGTTCGATGTCGCGGATCCGGCGGCGGTGTTCGAGTTCCCGCTCGAGCGCGTCGGCCCCCTTCTCGTCGCCGCTCAGCCGGCGGCGCTCCGCCTCGAAGCGCTCCTCGAAGAGGTCATTTTCGAGGGCGAGGTCTTCCAGCCGCTGCTTCTCGCGCTGCTCGCGCTCGCGTTCGAGGCGCTCGCGCTCGGCCGCTTCCTTCTGAAGATTCTCGATCGCCTTCGAGGTCCGGCGGTTCTCCAGTTCCTCCAGCCTGCGGAACAGGGCCTCATTATCCCCGGCGATCTCGGTCAGGCGGCGCCTGCGCGCCTCGTGGGCCTCCCCCTCCTTGAGGATGTTGGCGTCCAATTCCCGGCCAGAGAGGCGCAGCAATTCGATCTCCGACTCCGCGACGAAGCGGCTCACCTGCCGGCCCCGCTCGACCTCTTCGAGCAATTGCAGCGTGCCGCGCAGTTCGTTCAGTTGCGCGAGGCCGCGCGCGGCCTCTTGGGCTTCGACCACCGAGCGCGCGAACCGCTCGCCGTCCCCGGCCATGTTCTCCACGATCGTCCCGAGAATCCCGAACTCACCGATGTCGGCCGCGATCCCCGTGAGCACGCCGGTGCGGGCCTGGATGCCGCTCTCCAGCGTCCGCCGCTGGCGTTCCAGGGCCCGCGTGGCCTCGTCGATCTGGCGTCGGACCGCCTCGAATCGCTCCCCGATCGGATCTCCCGCCGCGCCCCCGGCCTGCTGCACGGCCAGAGAAAGCGCGTGCACACGGTCGCGGATTCCCGCCACCGCCTCGGCGTGGTCCAGCGCCTGCAGCGTGACCTTGAGGTGCGCCTGGCGCACGGCGTCCAGCGCCTTGGCCGCCGCGAAGAACGCCGCGGGGATGGCCCCGGCGATGGCCACGCTCCGCGCGATCCCCGAGGCGAGGTCGGCGAACCCCTTGGTCTTGGCCTTGAGGATGGCGCCGACGCGGCTGGCGAACTGCGCGCCGGAACTCTCGGCGCGCGCCAGGGCCGCGTTGAACTGGCTGTCGTCGGCGCCGAGGATGAACCCGAAGTCGAAGGCCATGACGCTCCCATTATCGCCGGGCGGAGGCCCCGGCGGAAGCCGTGAGTTCCCGGAACTTCTTGGCGGCCAGCGGCGGAACGCCCGCCGCCCGGGCCGTGGCGAGCCCGCGCTGCAGGATCCGCTTGGCCGGAACGACGATCTGCGCCCCCTCGGTGCCGCGTTTGACGAATCCGCTCTCGACGATCCTGGCGTGCGGCTCCCGGTTCACGCAGCGGACGAACGTGCGGCTGCCGGCCTCGAAGACGCGGCTGAAGCCGCCGTAGACCTTGGTGTATGCCCGTTCGAGGCTCGTGAGGCGCGGCTGGTCGAGGCTCGCGGCTCTGCGGCCGCCGATACGGATGACCGGCGCGTCCGGATCGGCCTCCTGCAGAAGTCGAAGTTGCTCCGCCGCTCGGTTGGCGAGTTCGCGGATTTTGATATAGCGCCCGAGCACCCGCCCATACGTCCGACGAGTCCGGGCGGCCACCTTCTTGTCCAGCAGGGAGCCGGACGCTTCAAGCCCAACGACGGTGTCAGCCGTCGTCTTGATTCCGGGATATTTCTGCTCGATCTCCCTCCGCGCCCGTAGCCAGAAGCGGGCCTGGCCCGCGAGGCCTTTCCTGATCCCGGCCGAGCGCCGGCCCGGGGTCAGGTTCACGAGGGGCACCGGCTGAACTCCTGGGAGGTCGTTGTAGGCCTCCTGCCAGGCGCGGAGGTATCGGCCGGTGTCGAGCGCATGGGCGGCCGAGAGGCGCATGATGACCCTCAGCGTCGCGGCGGCGGCCTCAGCCACGAACCCGCCGCGCGATCGCCCACGCGATGCCAGCATCCTCCGCACCACGGCCCGCCCGCTCTCGGTCTTTGGCGTGACGACGACGCGCATCTACGCCCTCCCCCCCGCCCCGAGCGCCGCCGCGGCGAGGCGCGCCAGCGACTCGAACCGCTCCGCATCCTCGTGCTGCCGCAGGATCTCGTAGCCGATAAGTTGGGCGGAGAGCGGCGTCTCCAGGTCGAAGAGCGCCCAGGCCGGGCTTTGGCCGAACCGCTCGGCGACGCGCAGCCGCATGTACATATCGGTGACGCCGTAGCGTCCGCCCGGATTCCAGGGCTCCCCCCCGCGCCCCGCGTCCGGCGCGGGCGGGGGGCCGATCAGTTTCCCCGTTCTTTCGCCGTCCCGATCACCCGCTTGAGTTCGTCGAAGGCGCCGCACTCGATCGCCATCTGCAACTGGTAGAGGGCGGTGATCTCCGCCTCGGTCAGGGCCTCGATGATGGAGTCCGCGTAGGCGCACGCCCACGCCGCGGGCCTCGTCCGGTCCCACGCCTCGCCGCGGTCGTTGACGATCCCCGCCGCGACGCCGGCGAGGGCCGCCCGCCGCCGCGCCTGCGCCAGCGCCTTCTCGGGGCCGCGCCAGTGGTGATTCATCTCCGCCTCGCGCTGGGCCTCGGTGTAGCCCGGCGGCATGTGTGGGGGCGGCGGGTCCGGGATCTGCTCCGAAAGAGCCCGGGACTCCGCCGCCATGACGGCCCGCACCTGCACGTCCCGCCCACGGAGCGAGTAGGTGCGCTCCGCCAGCGGGGCGAGATCCCTGAGGGAGATCGGCATGGCTAGACGGCACTCCAGGTCGGGTTCGCCTGCGCGATTGTGATGGTGATATCGCCGATATCACTGTCCTCCTCGTTTGACTTGATGGCGAAGCCGCCGTTGAGAAACCCGCCGACATACGCGGCCCGCGCCAGGGTGCTGCCGGACTCGGAGTCCAGCCAGTCCACCTCGACCGGGAAGACCGCGACGGTCCCGTCCGCGGCGTTGGCCGGCTGGAGTTTGGCGCGGAGGTCGCTGGCGCCGGTGAGCCCGTTCTTCGTGAAGCGGACCTGGAAGGTGAGTTCCGACATCTGCTCGACGCCGGGGAGGACGACGGGCGTCGTGCCGTTGAGCAGAAACTTGGAGCGGTCGCGGATCGGGATGCCCGTCCGCCCGCCTACCTTCATGTTCAGGCTCCCCGCGACGACGTCGAGCACAAGGAAGCCGCTGCCGGCGACGCCCCCGACGCGGACGCGCCCCGCGTTCTCCCAGCGGATGGGGATGCCGGTGTTGACATTCGTGTCAGGCATGATGGTTCGCCCTTGTCAGGTGAGGATGACGGCCCCGGATTCGCGCGTCACGAGCGCCGTGAAGACCACGCCGGCGGTTCGGATCGGCGGCGCATCGTCCGGGACGGGATCGTAGGACTCGTCCGCGCGCACGAATTGCACCCGGTGCTCGTCCCCCTGCAGGGTCACGCCGTCGAGCGCCGCGCGGAGAACCGAGACGCGCCCCGGCAACCGCCGCGGCGATCCCCGCGTCAGCGCGTCTGGGAGCGCCACCGTGAACCCCGCCGTCAGCCGCGCCATGTCCGGCACGTCGCCACCGCCGGCGGACGCGGCCCCCTGCGAACGCGGGATCTGCGCGAGGTCCAGCGCGAACAGGTGCACCCACCCGACGGCCGAGCCGACCGGCTGCTCTTCCCCGGGATAACGCTTGAGCATCAGGGAATCCGGGATCTGCGCCTCCAGCCGTGCGGCGATCAGCGCCAGGACCGTGCCCGTGTCGATGCGCGCCGCGGCCACTCACGCCCCCCTCCTCGCGGTGAGCGTCCAGGCGAGCCGCTCGACGTCGAACTCGGCCGCCGTCACCTGCCACGTCGTCGCCCCCTCCACGATGCGCCAGCCCGGGGCCGGGGTTCCGTTGGTCACGTCGGACGCGATGAACTCGAAGACCGCCTCCTCGCGGAGGGTGCGTCCCTCCCCGCCCGCCAGTCGATCCTGGGCGATGGGCCGCTTCACCGCCTTGGCGGTGATCGAGGTCAGCGTCTCCGCGCGGACCATCGTCTTGTCCGTGATCGCGCCCGGCTCGACCTTCGTGAGCGTGACGTTCACCCCGAAGGTGTCCCGCACCTCCGTCAGCATCTGCGAGCATTCAGCGGAGAAGGTGGTCACGGGTCGCCTGGGTCATGGGATCGGCCGCCGCCGCCAAGGTCCGCGGCGGCGGCCGGCTCAGAAGGAAGGCTCAGGACAGGGTGCACTTGGCGATGCGGAGGGGCTCGCCCACGCCCGCGCCGCCGCGCCAGTCGCCCAGGAGGGCGATGGTGTTGTTCAGGAGGGCCCATTCGGACCCGGGCCCGAGGGCGTTCACGTTGGGCCCGTTCTCGTTCTGGAGGACGAATGGCTTGTTGCGCCCGCCGTCCGTGGAGACGATGTAGAAGACCGTGTTCCCGGACGCCGCCGAATAGAGCCGCTTCTCCATCCGGCCGGTGATCGAGAGCCCGTCGATCGACGCCTTCACCGGGTTCACCTCACCGCCGGCGAGGTTGTTGGCGCCGAGGGCGATGCGGAATGTTCCCTGAAGATCCTGCGGATAGAGCAGGAGCCATTCGCGCGAGTCCTGCATGAAGGGCTCGGCCTCATCGTCGAGGTAGCCCTGCATGTAGCCGATGGCCTGCATGATGGCCTCGACCAGTTCCTCGGGGGTCGGGTCGGCGGCGGTGGCGACGTTGAGTTTCGGGCACTCCGTGGCCGTGAGCAGGTTCGTTTGGGTTCCCGAGTTGCCGAAGACGTGGGAGGCGTGGAAGAGGGCCAGCCCGTCGTAGGCGAGGGCGGTGTTGTTCTTGATGAGGTCGGTGATGAGGCGCCAGCGGTTCGTCATCAGTTCCGTGGCGAGTTCCCCGAGTTTGCCCGCGAGTTGCATCGTCTGGTCGCGCTGGAAGTCGGGCAGCGGGATCTGCGCGCTGGACTCCCAGGGTTCGTTGCGGATGCTCTGCCGCACCGCGGTGATCGTCTTCATCTGCCGCGCGCCGAGCCATTTCCGCGCCTTGGGCACGCGCGAGACGAGGGCGTAGACGTCCGTCTCGACGTCGCTGTTCACCTCGAGGGCGAGACGCGAGGCGAGGCCGACGTTGGCGGCCAGTTCGAGTTGCCGCGCGAATTCGCCGCGGACGCTGGCTTGGTTGAGCAGGTTCGTGGACATGGATCAGTTCCCGTGGCGGGCGGGGTCGCCGCGCGCCGGTGCGATGGTCGAGTGCCCGCGGTGGGTCAGGTGCCGGTGCGGAATCCGCGCGACTGGAAGTAGACGTCGAAGTCCGAGGTGTCCGGGCGGTAGGCGACGACGTGCCCGATCTTCGAGTTGGAGCCGGGGGTGAGGGTGAGCGTGCCGTCGTCGGAGGCGTAGACGGGCTTGTTCACGTCGGCCGCCGAACTGGCCCCGGTGATCGTCACGCCGGAAAGCATCCCCTCGCGGATGAGTGTGACGGTGATGGCCGCGGCGGCGCCGGAGGCGTTGTTCGCCTGGTTCATGGCGATGCCGAGGAAGTCGTCCCCGGCCGTGAGCCCGCGTGCCAGCCCCGCCAGCGATCCGACGTAGGCCCCCTGGTAGATGTTCACGCCGGCGGCGACGGCGTGCTCGCCCTTGGCGACGGGGCCGCTCTGATGCATTTTCCGCCCGGTGTTGACTGAGAGTGCCATGATCTAATCCTCGTGGGAGTGCGGTTGAAAGTCGTGCGTCAGACGGGGTCGGTCCAGGGCTCGCCGCGGTCCTTCTGGTTCAGTGCGAAACGCATGAAGGCGGCGCGGCCGCGCGTCTCGTCGCCCTTGAAGTCGCGCGACCAGTGGGCGCGGAGGGTTTCGCTCGCGGACCAGTCTGCGGAGGGATCCTTGCCGAGGACTCCCTTGAATCCGCCGGCGGGGTTCGCGGGGGGCGGAGGCCCGCCTTCGACCGGCGGCGCCGCGGCGGCCTCGCCTGCGAGTTTCAGGCGCGCCTTGAGGTCGGCCGCCTCGCGCTCCGCGGCGGCGCACCTGGCGCTCAGCCGCTCGTGCACCGCCTTGAAGACCCGGGCGTCGTCCCATCCCTCCTCGAATGCCTTGAGGGTCAGGGCGTCGTCGTTGTTCGTGAGCGCGCGGATCTGCGCCAGGCGTGCCTTGGTGTCGGTCACCGGCGGGGCGGCGGGCTCTTTCTTGGGGTCGGGTTCGGCCATGATCGGCTCCTTGGTCGTGTCTTCGTCGTCTTCCTCGTCTTCGCCCGTGGTTCCGGCGGGGACTTCCGGGGGGACTTCCGGGTGGGCGTCCTGCGCCAGGAGCGCCGAGGCGGCCAGCGCGAAGCGCGTGGCCCGGTCGGCGCCGAGTTCGGTCACAGAGACCTCGCGCACCACCGAGCGTGTGGCGATCGTGCACGGCCCGTTGATCGTGCGCCCGTTCACCTGGGCGCTCTCGCCGGCCGCGAGTTCGCGGCGCTCCAGGACGGTCGTCTGCAGGCTCATCTCGAACGGGTAGCCGCCGCGCGCGTCGGCGACGATCTCCGAGGCGCTGGCGTTGGCGAGCATGTCGCCGGCGACCGTCACCCCCTGCGCGCTCTTGGTCAGCCGGCGCACCACGCCCACGCGCGGGTTCTGCGCGCTGAAGCCGTGGTTCAGCAGGAGCCCGAGGGTGCGGCCCTCGGGCAGTTCCTCGAGGCCCGCGAGGTCGATGCACGCCTGCCCGAACCATTGCGGGAATGTTCCGCCGGAATACGCCAGCCCCTCGAAGCGCGCCGGTCCTGATCCACCCGGCCCCTCCGCCGCCGCGAAGGCGACGGGGAACCGCGCCTCGAAGAGGTCGCGGCTCCGCACGGGGGTTGCACGGGCTCGGGTTGGAGTGGGCACGGCGGCGCTCCGGCCTGCCGGGCTCTGCGGTGAATCTATGCCGGAACAGTCATCATGTCAACAAGACATCCGGCGGCCACCATGGTTGGGCGCTGAATCCGGAAGTGTGTACCTGAGTAAAGGCGGTGCGGCCATCACCACACGGTCCGAACTCAAAGGACGATTGGCCAGTCCTTGGGTTCTGGGATTCGCAGGCGATCGCAAATCTGCATGAACCGCAACGGCCCCATCTGCCTATCAGGTGTGCAGTTCAATGGAACAGGATAGGTCAGAACCTCGCCGCCCCGAGTGGTTCGCATCAGGAACATAGCCGCCGGAGTCTTGCGGTCAGCGAAATCCCCCGGGGGCAACTCATGCACGGCCACTCCGTGCTTCTTGGCGTGTTCGATGAACCCGCCCCAGGTTCCCCACTTTGTGCAGGATTTCCAGTCGATCATGCGGCATCATTCACGGGTTGCACCGTGAACTCGGGCACGGTTGCTTGCCGGAAGATAGCGGCAAGCGCCCGCCGGACATCAAACGGCAGCGCCAGATGACGGAGTGTCTTGCCGCCGTCCTTCCACGACCTGCTCACCTCTTCGGGACAGCCCTGAAAGAGACGCGCGAACGGTGCTTCACCGTTCTTCATGGCAAGCCGATACTCCACGACCAGCGAGTGTTCGAGATCGCGCAGCATCGAATCCTCACTGTCGCCATCAGCGACAATGTTCAGGTCCAACAACGCCATCTCCCACCAGCCGTCCTTGGACTGACGGACTTTTGCTCTCAACAGACTCATCGCGTCTCCGTAACACACCCCAGCCCGTGTGTGATCGTGGTGATTATACCACGGTCCAGATCGTCTAGACGATGCCGAGCGGACGAGTTTTCGGACCGTCGCGGACCACCACAACGGCTGGTTATGGCCGGTTCCATCGCCCCATATCTAGCCTAGGAAGCCCGCTTGGTTGGCTCCCTGAGCATGAGCCGCTTGCCTTCGGTGCGGCCGATCAGGTCTAGCGCCCGCTGCCCATCGTTCATCGTGCGGCAGTTGTAGAGCCACTCAAAGTGGCTCAGGTAGCGGTGCAGGTGCTTCTTGCTGACCGCATGGTGAGTACCGTTCAGGCCGCGCTTGACGCGGGAGAAGAATCCCTCCACCGTGTTTGGTGGATGCTCGGATCGTCCCCGCGGACGTACTGGCCGATGGAGTGGTTCACTCGGTCATGTGAAGCAAATGGCTTCCCGGCGGCGCGGAGCCGGTAGGCGTCATCAGTCATGAGCCTTGCATCGGGTGAAACGTTGTCCACGAGAACCGAGCGAAGAGTGGCCGAAGTCACGTCCGCGACAACCCGCGTGCGCACGTCTCCGCCGCGCTGGACGACGGCGACGACCAATGACCCCGCGGGGATTTGAACCCCGGTTTTCACCGTGAAAGGGTGACGTCCTGAACCGGGCTAGACGACGGGGCCGGCGCGGAGCCTCCCCGGCCCGGCAGGGTGTCGGGGGGCTCCGCGTGGGGTTTTGTCGGTCATTCGGACGGGCCGGCGGGGGCCGGCTCTTTGGCCTGTTCCGCGGCTCGCTCTTTCTTCGCGGCCTCGCGCTGGGCGAGTTGAGCGTTGACGATCGCGCGGGCCGTGGCCGCGTTCAGGCCGAGGAACTCGACCAGCATGGTGACGGCGGCGTCGGGGGCGATCTCCCCGGCGGTGACGCCGGTAATGATCCCCTTGGCCGATTCGATCTGGGATCCGTTGTAGTCCTTGCTCGGCTTGCTCGGTACTGCGGCGCTTGTGTCGGACGGATCAGCGCTTGGATCCGCCTCCGCTCTGACCCCGTCCCCAGGGTCTTCTGGGTGGCTCCCGTCCTCCGCTGGTTCAGCCGTTGAATTGGCCTGGGCCGGGCTGCTCCCCGCCAGCGGCGGCGGGGTAATCCCCAGTTCGGCCTCGCGCTCCACCTCGGCGGCACGGTCGGCGAAGACCTGGTCCGGATCTCCGCCGCGTTCGATGATGACGTCCTGCTTGGACTCGAGGTTGTGGGCGATCGCCTCGATCTTGGCCCTTTGTTCGACTTCCGGCTGGAACATCGGAACGGGCGGATCGGGCCAGGTGACGGCGAGGTATTCCTCGAACGACGCCGGCCCACCCTGCGCACCCGGGGCCGGGAGACCTCCCGTCAGGACCGCACGGGCGATGATGAAGCGGTAGATGGGCCGGCAGACCGCGGCGATGAAGTCATCGCGCTGCGGCCCGGCGGTTCGGCTGGCGAGGATCTGGGCCATGCGTGCCACGCTGAAGTTCGCCTCGGAGAGGTCGCCCAGGACGATCTCGATCGGATATCCCGCGGACGCGGCGACCAGCCGCAGGACCGAACGCTCGTAGGCCCCGTACCCGGCGGTGGGCTGCGCGCCCTGGACCATGCTGAAATCTTCATCTGGCTCCAGGAAGAGGAGCCCGCCGGGGCCGACGCCGAGCAGGTCGCGGGCCGTCTCCGTCGGGCTGTCCCCGGTCCCGGGCGTTTGCGCCGTCCCGCTCTTGAGGACGGTCGAGGTCTGGGCCGGGCTCTTGCTCTTCACGATGCCGGCCATACAGGCGGCGAGGCGCACGGCGGCGTCGATCGCAACCTGGTTCCCGTCGAGCATGGCGAGCCGTTCGAGCCCGTTGGCGAGGACTGGCACGCCGCGGGCCGTCCCCTCGCGGTCGCGCTGCGCGAAGAAACAGCAGGCCGATGAATCGACCCGCCGCGGATCGGGTCCGACCACAGAACCGAAGGCGTCCCATGATCCGACGTGGAACGCGACGGCCCGCCCCGCGTCGCCCACCTCCACGCCCTCGGTGATCGTGGGCGATTCTCCGCCTTCACGGGCCACGCGCTTGACAAGGACAGGCGAGACGATCCGCTCCGCCTCGACGACCTGCACGGCGCCGGCGGGGAGGCCGTCCGAGGCAACCTTCAGCGCGAGCACGTCCCCGGCGAGGAGGGATTCCCGGTAGATCGAGCGCTGCATGGCGGGCCACGAGGAAGCCCCGCGCGCATCGCAGCGCGTCGGGTCGTTCCCCCACGCGCGGAAGTACGTCACCGCGCGGTCGGCGGGGGAGCCGGCCCGGGCCCGGGGCCAGAGACCGCGGCCGATCACGAACGAGGTGATGTTGCGGATGAAGGGGCGATAGCCGATGGTCGCGGCGTCGAGCCCGCGCGAGAACTCCACGAGGATGGCGCGGTCGCGCTCGAGCACCGCGTCCCCGCTGAGGGAGCGCCCCGCGAAGGTGCGCAGCAGACGTGTCCCGGCGGCGGCGGGGTATCCGCCGCGCCCGGACGGGCCCGCGGTCTGGTAGTCGAGCAGCCCCATCGACGCGAGGATCGTCTCGCCGAATCGCGCCAGCCCGGCCCGGCGCTCCCGCGCCGACATGAGCGCCCGCGGCGGCGCGGCGTGCGCTCCGAGCCCCACGGCCTGCAGCGTGCCGTTCGAGTGCGTTGTTCTCGCGGCGCCGCGTTTCACGAGGGAGCCCCCCTGAAGTCGGCGAAGCCGACGCGGGAGGAGCCACGGGCGCCGGTCTCCGATTCGAGCCGCTTCGCCTCGCCGAGGAGCATGGAGTAATAATCGTTCAGGTTGGCCGGGTTGCGCGAGCGCCCATCGCTGGCCACGGCGGCCGCGATCGCCGCGCCCACCTCGGAAATGTGCTGATTGAGCATGGAGAGGCGCAGCGCCGCCGTCGCCTGCTCGCGCCAAGCGTGGTACGTCCAGGCCATGCCTGGAGTATACCCGGATGCTTGCTTCAACGATAGTCGCGATTACCGTTTGGTGCGCAGCCCGCGCCCGGCGCGCGGGGCCGGCGTTGATCCCGGCCTCTCAGCCGGGCGCAGCGGGTTCACCGGGGCCGCGTCGCCCCTCGTGAGGGTTCGGGCCCCGAGCGATTCCGCCCCCGCCAGGATGTACACGAGGCAGTCGCCCCAGTGGTTGTCCGCGCGGCCCGGGCGCGGCCGCCAGGTGAAGACGTCCCGGCGTCCGAGCCTCTGTTTCACACGCTCCTCGGCCGTCAAGTGCCTGGCGAGGGCGTGGCCGTCGCTCCCCTCAGCGTCCATGTCGATCGGGTAGCGGACGGCCCCGTTCTGCGGCGGGCGGCGGTGCAGCCGCGCCAGGAGGTCGTCCTTGAAGTACCCGGTGCGGATGCTCATCAGATCCAGTTGTCCGACGATCCCGCCGGGATCGGGCTGGCGCCTCCCGCCCTCCGTCTTCCTCCCGATACCCTGGGCTCCGAGCACGTCCACCTTGCCCCACGACACGGGGGCGAGGGCCTGCTCCTGCCCCTTGACGGCGCGGACCCACGGACCCATCCGCAGCGCCAGCCGGTACACCTCGTGCGTGCGGTATCCGCTGTCGATGTGCCAGGTGTGCACCGGGACGGCCTCCCCGGTGTCCACGCGGGGCCAGTCGCGGCGCATGAAGTGCTCCACAAGCCCCCACGCGGCCTCCCCCTCCGCCGCGTTCTCAGGGCAGTTGATGAACCGCCAGTCGATGAGGAAGACGGCCTCCGCCTCCCCGAGGGCGGCGACCATCGAATACACCCCCTCCTGCTGGACGTCGATTCCGCCGATGAGCACAAGCCCGGCCCCCGGCACTTCCCCCTTTCGGTAACGCTCGCCGATGGTGCGCTCCCGCGCCGTCCTGGCGTCCGGGTGTTCCGCCGGGTCGTTGGCCAGGGCCGCCACCTCGATCGACTCCCGCTGCCGGGCCGCCTCGGCCAGGATGATCGACTCCTCGCCGCGGGCCCCGGGGAGTTTCCAGGGCTCCCCGAGCCATTCATTGACGAACGCCTGGGTGATCTCCCCGCGTCCCCGGATCCACGCCTCGGCCGTCTCCCCGAAGGCGTACCACGGCGCCGCCAGCCGCGAGAGGTGGTATCCGCGCGTCCCCGTGTCCGGCGCCTCGCCCACGACCTTCCCGTCCCGCACCTCCTGCCCGGCCCGGACCCAGAGGCCGCCGGCGAGGATCGAGGGCTTTTCGTGGGATTCGATCCGCCCGCCGCAGTGGGCGCACTCGTACCACGCCGTCCGCCGCGCGAACTCGGCGTAGACCGCGGCGGCATCGTCGGAGAGCCCGCCCCCGGAGTGGTCGCGCGAATCGCTCCGCATCCCCGGGGCCCTCGAGGGTGGATCCCACCGCAGCCCGCCGACCCCGGCGTCGCGCCCGAAGCGGAGCCGCTGGTGCTTCCCGCAGCGCGGGCAGGGGATGAAATACTCGGCCTGGTCGCTCGCGGCGTATTGGGCGGCGATGCCGATCCCCTCGACCGTGGGGCTCGACGCCTCGATCATCTTGCCGAAGTCCCCGAAGGCCCCGAGGCGGGCGGACGCGAGGTCGCGGGCCCCGGCGTCGGGAGCGCCCCGGCCCTTGAGCGAGGAGGGCGCCTTGTCGAGTTCGTCGAAGAACACGCGACCCGCCGGCTTCGACGCGAGGTTGCCGGCGCTGTTCGCCCCGGCGAAGTAGACGGTCATCGAATCGAAGCGGATGCTCTCGCGCTTCGTGTCCCACTTCCGGGCCGAGAGGTGCCGCGCGACCGCCGGCGTCGCGCGCACCTGGTCCATGAGCCGGTCGCCGGCGAACTCGCGCACCTTGTCCTGGCTGTGCATGATCCACAGCGACGGGTAGGGGTCGCGGTCCACCGAGTAGAAGAGGCAGTTGATGAGGTACTCGGTCTTGCACACCTGCGGAGCGCACATGAGCACGACGCGGCGCACGGCTGGGTCGGTGTAGTCGCGGAGCATGTCGCGCATGAAGGGGACGTCGCCGGTGCGCCAGCGGCCCGGGCGCGGGCTCGGCTCCGCGACCACGCGGTAGCGGTCGGCCCACTCGTCCGCCGTCATCCGCAGCCGAGGCCGCAGGTGCCGGGCGAAGATGTCGTCGATCACTTCATCCGCGCGGCGGAGCACTACGGCACCTCGTCATCATCCCCGCCGGAGACGACGGAGCCGCGCATCCGCACGAGCGCCTGGTCCACCTGCTCTTCGAGCACGCGCCGCGCCGCGTCGGCCTGGGCCGGGGAGAGGCCGGCGTCGGACTTGATCCGCGCCGCCGCCGTGCGCACCGCCTGCTGCAGGGCGATCTCCAGCGCGGAGAGTTTCTGCCCGAGGGAGCGCCGCACCTGGTCCGCCTCGACAAGCCGCCCCTCGGAGCGGTCGAGTTCCACCTTCTTGGCCATGCTCTCCAGGGCGTATTTCAGTTGGATGACCTTGGCCCCGTCCATGCGCATGAGCATGTCGAGCCGCAGCGACACGCGCCCGTCGGCCCCCACCTCGCCGAAGGCGCCGAGGAACTCCCGGCGCTCCTCCTCGCTCATCGACTCGGCGAGTCGCTCCGCGGCGGAGACGGCGGGCGGGATCGGCGTGGTCTTGTGGGCTCCGGTCTTGGGGCTTGGGTCTTGGGGCGCCGCCGCCACGGGCTTTTTCCGGGGGCGGCCCCCGCCGCGCTTGCCACCTTTGGGGCGCCAGCGTGCGACGTTCTTCGTGAGCCAGGCCGAGGCCGCCGCCGGATCGACGGTGATGTTGTGGCCGGTTCCTTTTCCCGCCTGCGCGTGCGGCATCCCGCGGCGGCAGTATTTCCCGGCCTGCTGGCGTGAAATGCCGACGCTCTCCGCCCATTGCGCGATCGGGACAGCCATGTCATTACCCCGTCGCCGCCACCGGCTTCGGCCGCAGCGGCCGCGCAGCGCTCGTTCTCGGGTCGTCCATGTAGAAGTACATGGGCGGTCCGTCGATGAAGGATTCGCTCCCGCCCGCGAGGAGCGGCGCGAGGCGGGCCGCGTAGGCCGAGTCCTCGCCCCACGATTCGTCGCGGAATCCCGCCTGTAGGGCGAGTTCCCGCCGCACGGGGTTCAGGTGGTTGATGGGCCGCTCACCCTCGGCGTGCTCGGTGAACCGTTTCGAGTGCACCCACAGCCCGCCGTCCCCGTCACCGCGGCTCACCCAGCGCGGCACGATCCGCCGCAGCGTGAACCCCACGCAGTCCGGCATCGTCTCCAACGCGGCGAGGATCCGGGAAACGTAGTCCGGCGCCACGGCGTCGTCGTCGTCGATGAAGGCGACGTACTCGCCCACCGCCCGGCCGAGGAGCCTCTGCCGCTTCGCCCCGATCGACAAGCCGCCGGACGCGGCGCCGCCGTCGATCAGAACGTGCGTTTCCACCATGCGCCGCCCCGTGACGGGCAGCGCGTTGATCTGCGCATTCAGGGACGCGAGCAGATTCCTCAGATCGTCGCGCCGTTCCGTGATCGAGCAGACGAGGATCGAGAGGCGCACGGGCGGCCAGTCGAAGTTCCGCGCCTGCCGCATGAGGAAAACCCGCTGGTCCTCTCGCCACAATTCCGGCGCCTCGTTCCGCGCGTAGAGCGCGTCGGTGGCCGCCCCGCCGTAGGCCGGGTGCTCGTGCCGGAAGAGAGTGGTGCTGAGGCGGAGCGAGATGCGGCCGAGGCGCTGCGCCTGCGCCATGGCGTCGTCGTCGGCGAAGAGCGAGCGGTAGCCGCCCCAGTACACGGCCCCGGTCTTGGCGTGCCAGTTCACCCCCATCACCGGGTAGGTGCAGATCCGCACCTGGTTTCCGTCGGCGTACCACAGGCAGCCGTCCAGGTTCGGCCAGGATTCCTCCATGTCCCGCGCGACGACATCGTCCCACCCGGGGAGCACGCACCGCATGTCGTCAGACCCCATGACGAGCACGTCCCATTCAGAGTGCGGGGGGGTGCCCGCGTTGCAGGCGTGGATCTTCCCGAGCCCCGTGGGGATCTCCCGGAAGACGATCCGATCCATCGCTCCTGGATAATGCTCCGCCGCGTCGAGGATCCGCCGGACGCACTCCGGCGCGTCGGCGTCGTCCGCGTCCTGCGCGACCGCGTACCGCACTTCGTGCAGGCCGCTCTCCAGGGCGAGCATGGATCCGAGCGCGTCGGCGGCTCGCTGCAAGCGGTTCCTTGTGGGGAGATTGACGGCGATACGCATAGATGATCCCTCATGCCGGGTAGCACTCGACCACGCCGGGTCCGGCGCCGGCGCCGCGGCCGTAGACGACGTAATTCGCCCCGTTCTCTCTGGGCGGCGCCGGGGCGAACCCGGCCCGGTGCATCAGGATCGAGAGCACGCTCTGATGGTGTCGGTGGTCGTCCCACGACCCGCAGAAGGCGGTCGTCTGTTCCGCCCACCGCCGCCAGTCGGTGAGAAGGTTCTGCGCCGCCGGGTTCGTGAGGTCGAAGCCGACGCAGATCGCCATCACCATCGGGATTGTCTCCGCCTCGGCGCGCGTTACCCCCATGTACCGCAGGCACCGATCGTTCGTCCAGCGGGCGCAGTGGTGCCCCGAATGCTGGGCCCACACGCCCCGTGCGCGGACCGCATCGAAGAAGGGATCGAGAGCGCCGGGGCCTCCGGTGGGCACGCACGAGGCGTCCATCCACGCGACGAGGTCCGCGTTGAGCCGCCGCTGCGCGTCCTGGATGACGTAGGGCTTGAACCAATAGGGCACCGCGGCGTGCCGCACCGAGCCCGGCGGCTCGTGGTCCCAGCACTCGCAGCGGACCCCCATCTCGCGGCAGCGCTCCGCCAGCCGACGCCCTCCGCGGGCGTACCACGAGCCGGGAATCTGATCGAAGGCGACGTTGACAATGAATCCGCCGATGGCCGTTCACTCCCGGACAAAGACAAGGTTCTCGGCCGATTCGTACACCAGCCGCATGGGGCGGCGCCCCGGCCACGCGGGCCCGAAGAGTTCGAGCAGACCATCGCGGCTTCCCGGCTCCGCCTCCTCGTTGTCCTTCTCGACGCACACGACGCGGAGGTCGCGGAGCATCGGCCACGGGCAGCGCCGGGCGTGCTCCAGGTTCACCCCCTCGACGTCGAGGCTCAGCACCTGAAAGCCGCATCCGACGGTGCCGATGATCTCCGCCCAGGTGCGGCCCGAGACGCGCGTCTCCTCATATCGAACGCCGCCCCTCTGGATCCAGAGATCCCGGTGCGCCGGGTTCGTGGTGCCGACCCCGTCGGATCCCGCGGCGTAGAAGAGGAGGCGGTCGTCGTGCTCGTGGTGCAGGGCGAAGGGGAGAACGCGGACGCGGCCGCCGGGCGGATACAGCGAGATCAATCGTCCCAGGCAATCCGGCGCGCATTCGATGCACACGCCGGTCCACCCGAGTTCGGCGAGCGCCCGCGTGTTCGAGTTCGTGACGCCGTCCTGGGCCCCGATGTCGAGGAAGAACCCGGCCGCGGGCTCGATGTCGCGGACGGCGTCGAGAATGAACCGCTCTTCATCATTCTGCGAGTACATGCTCCGGCGCTCCCTTGGACGCTCTGCGCGGGCGGTCGAGCGCCGTCCGGCTGTCGAGGTCCGCCCCGGAACTCCAGTCTACCTCCACGGCCGAGCGCTGGCGGTCGAGGCGCACGGAACCGCGGAGCGGCGGCGATTGTCCACGCACCCCGGCGGCGGGCCGGTAGCAGCGGCGCGGCCCCTGCATCCCGTCGCGGGCGACGAGCGATTGCCCGGGATCCCAGGCCCCGTGCCCGAAAATGGATGTGGCTGTCACGACGGGGCACTGGCCGGCCATGTTCGTGAGGAACCACCACAGCCGCGCGTCCCCGGCCTCAGCCGTCTCCGCCCCGTGGCGGAAGGTGTCGAGGAACTCGCGCTCGGCGGACGGATCGCCCATGCGCCGCAGGAAGCGCCGCGCCAGCGGGATCGGGAGGATCACCGCCACGGATCCGATCACCCGCTCGTGCACGAAGGCGTAGGCGAGGCCGGTTTCCGCAGCCGCGTCCATCTCGCCCCCGGCCTGCTCGCGCGTGGCCGACAGGTAGACGGCGTCGCACGGGCGGTAGGCGGCGATGGTGATCGACGCCTCGAGGGCGTGCTCGCCCGGCTCCGCGTCGTCCTCCAGGAGCAGGACGTGCGTCGCGGCTCCCATCGCACACACGCGGGATTCGTCCGCCGGCGGCGGGCCGTAGCAGGCCCGCAGGAGCGTGGCCTTCATCCCGGTCCAGGGTCCGATGCCCGATCCCGAATCGCAGACAAGCGGCGGCAGCGCCCGCCCATAACCCCGCGCCGCCGCGGGGTCCATCCCCCGCCGCTGGCGTTCGAGCGCGGAGGCGAGGTTGGCCAGCAGCAACGCCCGCCTCCGGTCGTGGATCACCGCCGGCTGCAGGACGACGGAATCAGTCCCGATCGTGCTCACAGCGCCGAGGCCCTCGCGCGGCCGCGCCCACGCCCGCGGTTGGCGCCAGCGCCGGCGCCCCCGACGAACGGGATGCCGGCGCCGTTGTTGTAGAGGTCGGCGACCGCCTGCGCGCTGAGCGGGTTTGTGGAACTCTTCCAGAGAATGAGGCTGCACACCGACAGGTTCGACGCGGCGGGATTCAGGCCCGCCCCGAGACGGAAATAGTCGCCGAGGAATCCCGGCGTCACCGCCAGCGATCCGCCGATCGTCGTGTGTTCGACCCCGTTCACCCAGAGTTTGAGGTTCGTGCCCGTGCCCGACCCGTCGTAGTACAGGCCGCCGACCTGGTGCTCCCACGCGCCGACCGTGGCGGGGTCGTTCGAGTCGATGAACGGGCTGTTGACGCTCGACGATCCGTCGAAGAGTTGCACGCCGTTGGCCGTTGAAACGTCGGATGCCCACTGGTTCTTGGCCGTGTCGGAGGCGTGCGTCACCCCCATCGCGAACGTCGTCGCGATCGTGGGGTCGTGCTTCACCCAGTAGGAGTAGAAGAGCCACCCCTCGGCGTTCTCCAGGGCGTTCCAGCCCGCGTCCGCGGCGGCGCGGAAGAAGTCCCCGTTGTTGAATTTCACGGCCCCGCCGTGCAGCCCGGCCACGCGCTCGTGGGCGGCGCCCCCGGAGACGAGGTCGAGCGTCCGCGCCGGGTTCAGCAGCCCCTTGAACGGGCCGGAGGTCTCGGTGAAGTCCCACGCCTCGACGTTCGTCGGGTCCGTCCAGAAATTGTCGCGGATGTTCCCAAGCCAGAGGGGCATCAGGCGATCCTCCGCAGCCCTCGGGCCTTGCGCGCGGCGGTCACGAGCCGGAAGAGGTTGTCGCGCGCGATCTGGCGGTAATGCGTCACGGTGTCGATGTGCTGGCCGTCGGGCGTGATGACGGCGGACCAGGACGGGGTGATGAAGTCGCGGTTGTCCATCACCACCATGCGGCCGCGCTGGTCGGCTTTCTCGCGGCAGGCCGCGTAGCAGTGGTCGAGCCCCTCAGGGTTCACCGAGACCCGCACCCCGCACACGTCGGCGATGATCATCACCCCCTTGACGTTGGAGCCGATCAGGCCGGCCGCGCGCAGCGCGGTGAAGCGGGCGTCGATCTTGTCCACGATGATGTCGAGGTCCGCCCTGTACTGCTCCTTGGTGGTGTCGCCCCCGGTGCGGTCGTTGAGGCCGAGCGAGATCCACAGCACAAGCCATGTGTCGCGTCCGCCGGCGCCGAGCGCCGCGCGCCGCAGCCCGTGGTCAACCCAGTCGTTCTGCAGTGTGTTCCAGGCGAACGCATGCCCGTCCATGCTTGTCCCGCCCCGGTTGGTGAGCGAACCGATGCAGTAGCCGTGGGGGCGGTCGGGATATTTGATCATCGCGCCGAGCACTGCGCCGTCCCCCGTGTGGGCAAAATTGATCCCGAACGGGTAGATCTGGAACACCGTGTCCCCGGCCTGCACCTGGCCGGCGTTCATCGTGCCGCAGTACCCGTCGTCGTAGGCGAACGCCGCGGCGGAGCAATTGATGAGCGTGCCGACGTACCCCGCGTTGATGTTGCTGGGCAGGCTCGTTGTCCACATGTTGAACGAGCCGAGCCCGGGCCCCTTGATGTGCGGGACGTGGACGTCAAACTTTTCGTGGATGTTGTGGCCGAGCGAGGGGTTGCTCGCCTTGTTCACGTTGATCTTGCATGTGCCCATGTGGGCCGCGCCGCCGCCGAAGCGCGCGGGGCGGTTGTCCATCACGGCGAGGATGGCGTTGTTGGTGGCCTCGAGGGCGTTCCACGGCAGGCTGGGTTGGAGCCCGGCGGGGGCGCCGCTGTAGGGGCCGGGGTTCGTGGCGGCCTCGGCCCAGAGTTGGTCCTCGTCCTTGAACGCGACGCGGCCAGCCCCGTCGTTGATGATGAGGCCGATGAGGGGGTTGCTGGCGATCTTCGGGCGGCCCAGTTGCTCGAAGGCCCACGAGATGCCGTCGGAGAAGCCGCCGCCGTTCTGCGTGAGGTTCGAGTCGCCCAGCACAAAGATCGAGAGCGAGAGCGTGCCGACCGCCGCCGCCTCGATGATGTCGGCGCAGGAGTCGATGCCGTAGATGCCCAGGATCGTCTGCATGGTTCAAAGAACCCGGGCGGCGCGGAATCACGCACGCCCGGGACTCGGGGTGGGACTCAGATATCCGCGTCGTCGATCACCACGGGAGCATCGTCGTCGTCGTCGGCCAGAAAGTCGTCCGCCTCACCCGGATCCTCGGGATCCTCGGGATCCTCGATCTCGGGTTTGCGTGGGCTCCGGGGCTTGCCGAGCTTCTTGGGATTCTTGGGCCGCTTGGGTCTCTTGGGATTCTTCGGCATGGCGCGCCTCATGGTACCGGGACGAGGAGTTTCATCACCGCCTCGGCGAGGGCGGGGAACGTGGCCTGCACCGTCGCCGCCGTCGCCCTCACCTGCTCGTTCCACGCTTCCTTCGTGGCGTTGTCGGCGTTCTGGGCGAACGGGTTCCAGGCGGTCTGGAATCCGGCGAGGGCCTCGATCGTCTCGCGCGGCTTGGTGCGGAACCCGGCGCCCTTGAACGTCTGGATCGTGCTCTCCCCGTCCGCCCCGACGGCGAAGCCGAACTCCCAGGAGTCCACCTCGACCGTGTTGGTCAGGCCGAAGTTGATGCCCAGCGCCTCGAAGAGCATGAGGTCGATGGGCGAGGGCTGGGCGGTGAGGGCGACGGTCTCGCCGCCGCTGAACACCTGAGCCGAGCCCGTCGGCGTGGAGCCGTTGACCGTCGCCTGTCCCGATGGCGTGAGCGCGGCCGCGCTGTTCGAGGGGCCCTCCTTGCGCACCCCCTCGGCGTTCAGCGTCGCCCGCGGCTTCGGATCCCCGGCGCAGCCGATCGTGAAGAGGTTTGCGACCGCGAAGATCAGCGCGATCGTGAACCACAGCGAGATCCTGATCATCTGCCAGTCGATCGCGCGCAGCGTTTTCGTGCCCGAATCTTTCTCGTCCATTTCAGCGTCTCCTCACGGCGGTCCGCTCTTCTTCGCCACGCCGCGCGCCAGCGCGTAGGCCCCGCCCGACGCCGCGATGATGCCCATCGACCATTCGACGAGGCGCTGCGGATCGCCGACGCGGGTCAGCCCGAGGATAGCAAGGACCAGGACGCCGCCGGCGATCCCCATCGCCAGCAGCGTCACCCAGAACTCCGTCGTCTGCCAGCCGGGCTTCATCGGGTCACACCTCCCTGCGAGCCGGACACGCGCCGGCCGCGGCCCGCAGGTTCTCGGAGACATCCCGCAGCATCCGCGCCGTTTCGAGGTTCGCCTCGGCGGTCTGCAGGTTGGTCCGCATGGATTCGCGCAGTTCCTTGGCCACGACCTTGATGTCGGCGGCGATCGTGCCGATCGTCGGCTGGACCAGGATGCGCCACACCACCACGAGGACGACGGTGCCGAAGGCGAGGGGTCCGTACTGGCTCAGAGCCTGGATGAATGGGTCCATGCGCACTCCCGGGATCGGCCCGCGTTTGAACGGCGGTCAGGCCGTGCTCTTGTTCTTCAGGGCGGCCACGGCGGTGAAGCAGTGACGCAGCACGCCGCCGCGCCGCGCATGCTGGCGTAGGTCTGGCTTCTGCGCCCGGTGTTCGAGCACGAGCGCCCGCATCCCCTCGAAGGCGGCGCCGACCGAGGCCGCGTCCAGAGCCCCGAGCGCCGCGGCGAACTCGGCGCGGTCCGCGGGCACGGCCCGGCCGCCCGGCGCCTCC
>FKKE01000344.1_pt3 | contig 35974 bp, 37 predicted proteins | sample 1106331 | NCBI WGS metagenome assembly FKKE01 (sample SAMEA3931202, study PRJEB13176) | freshwater metagenome | biome: Drinking water system; feature: drinking water; material: freshwater | place: China | collected 2013-02-06
TCGATCACCGACGGGCAGATTTACCTCGGCAGCGACCTCTTTTATTCCGGCATCCGTCCGGCCATCAACGTCGGCCTGTCCGTGTCGCGCGTCGGCGGCTCGGCCCAGATCAAGACCATGAAGCAGGTCGCCGGCACGTTGCGGCTGGACCTCGCCCAGTACCGCGAGATGGCGGCCTTCGCGCAGTTCGGCAGCGAGCTCGACAAGGCCACGCAGATGCAGTTGGCGCGCGGCGTCCGCATGGTCGAGCTGCTCAAGCAGGGCCAGTACAAGCCCATGCCGGTCGGCGATCAGGTGCTCTCGATCTACGCGGGCGTGAACGGCTTCCTGGACGACGTGCCGGTGGACAAGGTCCGGGCCTTCGAGGAGGATTTGCTCCACTACATCGCCCAGAACCATCCGGAACTCAAGAAGGAAGTGACGGCGATCGGCAAGATCGACGACAACGTGGGCGGCCGGCTGAAAGAGATCATCAAGACCTTCAAGCAGAAGATGGGCTACGGGGCGAAGTAGTGTAACGTTTATTCCTGCGGCTATTTTCAAGGGACGATGCCAAGTCTACAAAGCCTGCGCCGCAAGATCGCGGCCGTCAAAAACACCCAGAAGATCACCAAGGCCATGAAGATGGTGGCCGCGGCGAAGCTCAAGCGCGCCCAGGACCGCATCCTGTCCGCCCGCCCGTATGCGCACAAGATGCGCGGGGTGTTGGGCAACCTGAGCCAGCGCGTGAACCGGGCCTCCCATCCGCTGCTGCAAAAACGGGCGGGCAAGAAGGTCGAGATTCTGGTCGTGACCAGCGACCGGGGCCTGTGCGGCGCGTTCAACGGCAACATCGTCCGCCGCAGCATCGAGTTTTTGCGCGAATGCGAAGGACGCGGCGCGCAGGTCGGCCTGAGCCTGGTCGGCCGCAAGGGGCGCGACTATTTCCGCCGCCGCACCTGGCCGATCCGCCAAGAATGGACCGGCATCTTCGACAAGCTCAGCTTCGAACACGCGCTCGACATCGGCGGCGACGTGACGGAGCACTTCGTCAAGGGCACGTTCGACGAGCTCTACGTCGTCTACAACGAATTCAAGTCGGCCATCCAGCAGCGCGTGGTCGTCGAGAAGCTCTTCCCCGTCGATGCCGCCGCCGAGTTCGGCACCGCGCAGGCTGAAGGCACCGCGGGCGGCAGTTACCTCTACGAGCCGGACGAAGCGGAGTTGCTGAACGCGCTGGTGCCCAAGCATTTTCAGATCCAGACGTTTCGGATTCTCTTGGAATCGGCCGCGGCGGAGCACGGCGCGCGTATGGCCGCGATGGACGGCGCGACGCGGAACGCGGGCCAACTGATCAAGAAAGTCACGCTCTATTACAACAAGACCAGACAGGCGGCGATCACCAAGGAATTGATGGACATCGTCGGCGGCGCCGAAGCGTTGAAATAACGCCGAGCCGCATTAACGAAGGAGCCAGCCGTGAGCACAGGAAAAGTCATCCAAGTCATCGGGCCTGTGGTGGACGTGGAATTTCCTCCCGGCCACTTGCCGAACATCTACAACGCGCTGAAAGTCGTCCAGGAAGAGAACAAGGCCGCCGGCAAGCCGGCCGTGCGGATCACGCTGGAAGTCGCGCAGCACCTCGGCGAAAACCGGGTGCGCGGCGTCGCCATGTCCACCACCGACGGGCTCACGCGCGGGATGGACGTGCAGGACACGGGCGCGCCGATCTCCGTGCCGGTCGGGCGCGAGACCCTGGGGCGCCTCATCAACGTGCTCGGCGAGCCGGTCGACGAGAAGGGGCCGATCAAGGCCAAGAAGACCTATCCCATTCACCGGCCCGCGCCCCGGCTCGAAGACCAGGACACCAAGACCGAAGTCCTCGAAACCGGCATCAAGGTCGTCGATCTCCTCGAGCCCTATTCCAAGGGCGGCAAGGTCGGCCTCTTCGGCGGCGCCGGCGTCGGCAAGACCGTCATCATCATGGAACTCATCAACAACATCGCGCTCCACCACGGCGGGTTCTCCGTGTTTGCCGGCGTGGGCGAGCGGACGCGCGAGGGCAACGACCTCTGGCACGAAATGCAGGAGTCCAAGGTCATCGATCCCGACGACCATACCAAGTCCAAGGCCGCGCTGGTCTACGGCCAGATGAACGAGCCGCCGGGGGCACGCCTCCGCGTGGGCCTCACCGGTCTCACGGTCGCCGAATATTTCCGCGACGAAGAAAACCAGGACGTGCTCCTCTTCGTGGACAACATCTTCCGGTTTACCCAAGCCGGGTCGGAAGTGTCCGCGCTGCTCGGCCGCATGCCCTCCGCCGTCGGTTACCAGCCCAACCTCTCGACGGAGATGGGCGCGTTGCAGGAGCGCATCACCTCCACGAAAAAGGGCTCCATCACCTCCGTGCAGGCCATCTACGTGCCCGCCGACGACTTGACCGATCCGGCCCCGGCCACGGCCTTCGCCCACCTGGACGCCACCACCGTGCTGTCCCGGCAGTTGGCGGAGTTGGGCATCTACCCGGCCGTCGATCCGCTCGACTCCACGTCGCGGATTCTCGATCCGCAAATCATCGGCGAGGAACATTACAAGGTCGCGCGCGGCGTGCAGTCCGTGTTGCAGCGGTACAAGGACTTGCAAGACATCATCGCCATTCTCGGTATGGACGAATTGTCCGAGGACGACAAGATGGTCGTGGCCCGCGCCCGGAAGATCCAGCGTTTCCTGTCGCAGCCCTTCCACGTCGCCGAAGCCTTCACCGGCGCGCCCGGCAAGTACGTGAAGCTCAAGGACACGGTCCGGAGCTTCAAGGAAATCCTGGACGGCAAGTATGACCACCTGCCGGAACAGGCCTTCTACATGGTCGGCCCGATCGAAGAAGTGATCGCGAAAGCCGAAAAAATGGGAGTGAAAGTATAGGGAAGCGGCGAAGCGAGCGCCCTCGGTGCTCGCGCAACGCGCGGCCTCAGAAGGCCCTCGTTGGACGCGCGCATGGAAGGCGCATCGCCGCTCCGCTTCGTGAGGGGAAACAAGGGACAAGAAGATGGCAGGAAAGATTTTATTGGAAGTGGTGACGCCGGAGAAGCTGCTGTTGAGCCAGCAGGTGGATGAAGTCATCGCCCCGGGCTCGGAGGGTGAGTTCGGCGTGCTTCCCGGTCACTGTCATTTTCTCTCGACGTTGAGCATCGGCGAGCTACGGTACCGTGTCGGCGATCAGACCAACCACATGGCGGTGCTCTGGGGCTATGCCGAGGTGACGCCGAACAAGGTCACGGTCATGGCCGAAATCGCCGAGAAGGCCGAGGACATCGACATCGAACGCGCCGCCGCCAAGGTGGCCGAAGCGGAAAAGCGCCTCCAAGTGGGCGGGCTCCCCTCCGAACTCAAAGAGGCCCAGATCAGCCTCGAAAAAGCCCGTCTCCGCAAGAAAATCGCCGACCGCGCCAGGAAAAAGTAGTCCCTTCCCCTTCCATCGTCCGGATCATTCTCCCCTGTCATGCCCCTCGCAGGGCGAGGGGCCGGCAGCCTGTTCATTTCATTGACTTCATAAAAAGTTCTGAGTATCGTCCAGGCATTGCATAGGGCCTCTTCTTGAAAGAGAGCGGTGAAAGAACCAGAGGTGAAAACAACCCAGTATTTCCAATACATTCGGCATCGGTCTGACAGGACCGCCATCAGAGACGAATGGATAGAACAAGTGATGCGAAGCCCGTTTAAGACCGAAACCCAATCCGATGGAAGAATACGAAAATGGGCGCGAATCCCTGAAACGGGGAAGTTTCTGCGGGTCATTCTGCTGGAAGATGGCGAGACCGTTCATAATGCCTTCTTCGACAGAACCTTCAAGGAGACGACCAAATGAGAGTCAAATACTTCGCTGACACGGATACGGCCCTGGTCGAGTTCACGGACAGTGACGTGGCAGAAACCAAGGTGATCAGCGAGAACATTTATGCGGATCTCGACCGCCAGGGAAACCTCGTCAGCATGACGATCGAGCACGCGCGTCGAAACGCGAAGCTGGAGGAGTTTTCCTATCAGGAAGTCGCCACTCGAACATAGCAAGAAGACCGCCAAGAATTATTCCCGCATCCAGGCCGTTCTCGAACATCTCGAAGACCTTGTCCTTGGCCACGAGGCCAAACGTCGAGCTTCTCAGCGCGGGCGCACACCCTCTTCTTAGAAGAAGCAGTGCGGCGTACCCGATTGTTTTGACGGAAGCCCCCAACGTTCAAATTGACCGACAGGTCTCTGGCGCGGCTCAAAAAGGCTGGCCGTCCGTAAGCTTCTCGATCACTTGCCCGAAATAGTTTTCTTCAAGAAAAACTCGGCGGCGAACGGTGCAGTTTCAGCCGAGAGGAAAAGAATCGGATAGGCCGTCCCCCCGTCGATCCCTCGCGGCTTGCTTAGTTCCCGGCACGATAATAGGATGCCGAAACGAGCGTGCCCTTCCGCAGAAGGCTGCTCCGACTCGTTCACCCACGGACCTTTACGATCGCTCATGCGGCAGCACGCGGATTCCGCATACGTGCCGGCTCTTCGCTTCCACTGGCTGACGTCGTACTACGACGCCCTGATCGGCGCGACGACACGAGAACGCCGTTTCAAACGGGCGCTCATCGCACAGGCCCGCTTCGCGCAAGGGCAACGGGTGCTCGATCTCGGATGCGGAACGGGCACGCTCGCGATCTGGATCAAACAAGATCACCCGCAAGCCTTGGTGACCGGGATCGACGGCGATCCGGCCATCGTATTCTTGGCCTCGAAAAAGGCGCGCCAGGCCCATGTGTCGGCGCAGTTCATCCGTGCGCTATCCTACAGCCTACCCTATCCTCCGAAAGCGTTCGATCGCGTCGTCTCGAGCCTCTTGTTCCACCACCTGTCCTGGGCCGACAAAACACGCACGGCGCTGGAAGCGTTTCGCGTCCTCAAGCCGGGAGGGGAATTGCACGTCGCGGATTGGGGACGGCCGACGAATCCCGCGATGCGGATACTCTTTGGGACCATTCAGGTGCTCGACGGCTTCGCCAACACGCAGGACAACGTGTCGGGCAAGCTCGCGACGCTCTTTGCCGAAGCGGGATTTCGGGATGTGGCGCAGCGGCAAACCTTCAACACGATGTTCGGAACGTTGGCGCTCTATAGCGGCGTGAAACCACGGTAGGAGCGACGCTCATGACGCGGTCCTCGAATCGCTCCGCAAAGACGCGCTGGATTTGGAAGCGTTTGAGAACCGCAAAAAGGAACCGTCCCGTCCGTTTGAAAATGTGCTCGAGGACCTGAAACGTGACGGACTCCTATAGTCTCTCGCTGGCAAAGTCCGCTGAATGCGAATTACGAGAGCTGTCGAAGGCAGATCGCCTCCGCAAGAAAATCGCCGACCGCGCCCGCCCGCCACGCTCTTCCTGATCGGTTCAGGGTTCCAGCGGAAAGCCGATCTCCACGCCGCCCAGCACGTCGTTGATCCGGAAGTCCTGCTTCGGGCTCCGGGGGTGCGCGTTGTGGCAGCCGATGCAAGCCTGCGAGAAGGCCCGGTCGGCGTAGATTGCGTGGAAGTAGGGGTGTCCGTCGACCGTGACCACGCCGGTGTAGGGACGTTCGGGATGAGTCCGCACCGACTCCAGGCCCTTCTTCTCGAACTCCGTGGCCGCGGCATTCTGCGGGTTGATCGGCCACAGGCCGATAAGCCGGTATTGGATCTTCGCCCCCGTAATCGCGGCCAATTCCCCCGACTCTTTCAAAAACTGCGCGGGCAAGGGGAGCGTCTTGGCGATCCGCCAGTTTTCCGAGGCAGTGACGACACCGTCTCGCTGCAGGCGCTCGACGACGTGCAGCGTGTAGAAGACCCGGTCCGCTTCGATCACCGCGTGCACGTAATCGGCCACGGTCTCCGGCGCAATCTTCATCGTGGCCGAAGGGGCGTTCTCCGCCGGGGCCACCGACGCGATCGAGAGCGCGACCGTCAACGCAAGCATGCACGCCAACACGCGTGTCCTTGTCATGGCGTTCCCTCCTTGTTAAGGGACCGGCCTCGTCCTGCCTTGCAGCATACGCCTGCTGGGAAGAAGAAAAAAGCATGGGAGGGCTGATAAGGGGGGAGAGCCTCGGCTGGCAAGCGGTGGCTGGCGAACGGTGGGCAGTTCCGCGGCCGGTGCAGGGCCATCAGCAGTAAGAGTACGAGGGCATTCGGCGCTCGCTCCGCGCCTTCCGCTTGGCACCCCTCCCACGCCGTTTGAGCCGGAATGGCCTTCCGGTATTCCCGCCGCCATGGTCTTCGACCATGTTGCGTTGGTCACAGTACCGGCTTTCCGTCCTCAAACGGCGGGCGGGGACCCCGCCGCTCGCGGCGAGGTCGCTCGCCTCCGCATGCCCTCTTTTTAAAACTGGAAAGGGGATGGCGTCGCTGGTAGACCCCATCCCCTTTCAACCGCTTCGCTAAATTATCCACCGCCTTCAGGAATCCTTACATCTCTTGTTTTTAAGCACCTTGGCTGGTCCAAGTCCCTGGCTCGACCTCACCCGCTCGGCGAAGAACATCTCCATACTTTTAAAAAGGGATGGCGTGGACAAATCGCTTGCAGGTTTGTCCCACGCTAGTGGAGGCTGCGCTCCATTATGATGAGGGCAAGGCTTCCACGGCTGTAGCAAACTCGTCCCAGAAAGCCTTCACCGCGTCGGCATACTCCATGAAGTGGTCTATCTGAATAAAGAGGTCTTCGCCAGCCAGAGGTTGAACTACCTGATGAAATGAAAGGTCCATGCCCAGAGAACGATCGGTGGCAGGATGGACGAAAAGGTCCGGGCGTCGCGTCTTGAGTTGACCACAGCTCACTCCGTCTGCATGCTTTACAGTGTTAGCAACTAACCGCAGCTCGTCGAGTTTTTGCCAGGAGGGAAACCGCTCGATATCGATATCCCTATCTAGAAGACGGCGTTTGATCTCGGCAATTTTCAGGAGACTATCGGCGACGGGGGGACGGGATTCAACGGCATTTAAGAGTTCCTGCCGGTGTATTTTGAGAAGCTGTTGTTCGAATAAATGGTAGAGTCCGGCTGTAAACATGTTGAGGATGCCGCCCCGGATGCCATCTGCCATGATGAAAAAGTCGACACTCTCGTCGTAGGCAGCCTCCGTGTAGGCTGCCGGATCATCTCGATCCGGATCAAAATATTGTCCCATGCGTTCTTCGGCTTGCTGGGCGACGAGATCGGCTTCGTCCGTGATATTCGCAAAGGCCGGTAGGATTTTCTTTTCCAGGCTTTGTGCATAGTAGGTGATCACAGCCACAAAGCGATCCGAGTAGAGCTTTCGGAACCAATATTTGTTAAAAAACATGGCAGGGTCTCTATAGTATGTGGAAGATTATGCTTAGCAGATAGTAAAGGCAAGCCGCTCCATGCCCATCTGTTCCAGCCGAGAAAAGAGAGAGTGGCGGGACAGGTCGCTCGCAAACCTGTCCCGCTAAGATTGACTCGCTTGCGCAGTTCCATTGCCAGGAAACCAAGGTGGGCTTATACTGCGGACGGACCGCATCGGGAGCTTTATACAGAACCAAATAATCCATAGATAGTGGTGACTTATGGGAATCACGACTTCGGGAATCGAACCGCACTGGAACTATCTGCTCGCTCTGGATGCGGACCTCGTCCAGCTTTCGCGGTACATTGATTTTCAGCCAGACAACTTCGAATGCTTCTCCATCGAGATGGCGCGGATCTTTCTCGCGGCAGCGTCTGAGGTAGATGTCGTTTGTAAGCAGGTGTGCCGTCAGATCAATGTGAGATCGAAGGCCGACAACATTAATCAGTATCGGAACGAAATCGTTGCCGCGTACCCTTACATCCCAGAATTTGCAGTGCTGCTGCCGCGGTTCGGGCTCACGCTACACCCCTGGGATGAGTGGAAGAAGAAAGGGGCGGTGCCGATCTGGTGGACGTCGTACAACAAGGTGAAACACGAACGTGCTGCGCACTTCAACCGGGCAAATCTGAAGAACACCATCAATAGCGTTGCGGGGCTTTTTGTGATGGTTCTGCACTTATACGAGAAGAATGCTGCCACTGGTGAACTGGCTCCACCCCCGCAGTTGCTACATGTCGATGAAGCACATCACGGGGGCGTGCACGTGGGCGGACATGAAATTGGAATTGCCTACAATCTCGATGGGTCGGAAGATGGGCCGGAATAAATGGGGCGAGAATTTTTTAAGCGAGGCCGCCTGGAGGCGCTATGCCGGTAGAGCCCAACGCACCGAATGAACTTGAAGGCGTCGTGGCGCTGGCTGAACTGGTTCAGTACCAGCCTGGCGCGGTGGTCAGCCGGACTCTCGTCAAGAAGCCAGCCGGCATGGTCACGGCCTTTGCCTTTGATCAAGGCGAGGGGCTGAGCGAGCATACGGCGCCGTTCGACGCCCTGGTGATCCTGATCGAGGGTGAGGCAGAGATCTCGATCGCCGGGGTTCCCCACCGTGTTGCCGCCGGCCAGCTCCTGCGCCTGCCCGCCGGTCGGCCCCATGCTCTCAAAGCGGTCACTCGGTTCAAGATGCTCCTGGTCATGGTCAAGGCATAGGCAGGATGTTGAAAAAGTCCGCCAGCTTTGTTCTCGCGTTATTTACCAAGAGTTGTCAGTTATCAGTATTCAGTTCTCAGTTTCTGGACCCGACGACTGAACACCGACAACCGAGAACTACTGCCGCTTGCTGCGGCCTCGCTGGACGGCCTTTTTGAACATCCTGGGGTCTCTTCAGTCTCATTAGTGATCTTTTATGACCCTGATATTCAAAATGGTTTGTCAACGGCCCGCTAAACGATGGTGTTCTTTCTCGATTTTCTTAGAGGCCGAGCCAGACGCGGAGCGCCTGATCGAGCGTTGCGATGTCAGGAGCGGAGAGGCGCCCGAGGCGTCGAACGACGCAGCTTTGGTCGAGCGTAAACAAACCGCGTTTGATCGCGCTCGGAAATAGCAAACCGCTCTCTTGCCAGTGCTGAAGCACGAACTCTCCTGGCTGAAGCCTCTCGGTCTGTGAAGTGATGGGGAGGAGCATAAGGTCTACCGATGGGTGAGGCGCGCCGACAACCACTGCGGGCCGTCTTTTGACTCCAGATAAATCTGAAAAGGGTAAGGCCGCGAGAACGACATCGTCCCGATCATAGGTTGTCATAGGCTGCGTCACCTGGATTTCCCCAGATCTTCTGCAAGGCCGGCAGCGAAGCCAGGAACACTCCCTTTCTGAGCAAGTTGCCCTCCTCTTCTGAATCCGGAATGACGACTTCGACCGGCGTGTTTGCCGTCAACCGTACCGGTTCATCCAAGACGACCTTTTCTCCATCGTAATGGGCGGCGATGTGTTTCATAACAATCCCTCCTCACTCGTCCGCGTGTAATGCCGGACTCGCACGATAGCACAGAAGTCGAAGAATTGCAGATCCAAGCAGGCGATGCGTGGGAGTATTGTACATGACCGGCTGCTTGTGGCAAGTATGGATCGAGAACACGAACCGAATAGCCGTTCCTGCCCAAGTTTTTTTCAAAATCGTTGGCGGGATCATGACCGATCCGATCGGGCGCAGGATGTTGCTGAGGCTCGCGGGCGCGGGCCTGCTCGGCGCGGCCGCGGCGAAGGCGGCGGACTTCGCGGCGCCGGCACAGGCGGCCGGAGGCGAAGCAGCCGGGCATACGTTGCTCGTGAAGGGCGGGAAGCTCTTCGACGTCCATAAGTCGCTCGGCAACTGGATCTTTTTGGCGCCGACGAAGACGGAGCACCTGCTCAACAGCCGCTGCACGACGCTCTGAGCGCAGGGAGAGGGGTTTTCGGTGGACCGGACGGCCAAGGGGGCGTTGCCCTATCGCGCGATCAAAAAGGGGTCGGCCCGATTGCGGCGGCTGGCGATCTTCCGCCGGTTGTGGCTGCTGAAAACCTGGTTCTTCCTCGTCTTTCTCGCCATCGTGCCGGGGGGCGTACTGATCGACATCATGGCCGACCGGCTGCTCGACACCTACGCGATGGTCACGGGCCCGCCCGGCGGTACCTATGCCGGGCTGGCGGACGACATCGTGGAGGCCTTGAACCAGCCGTCGCGGGTCCGCCGTCTATTCAGCCTCGGCTTCGTCCCGGATTTCGTCACCGTCCCGTCGAGCGGCGCGCTCGACAACATTCAACGGATCAACCGGGGGGAGGCCCAACTGGGCTTGGCCGAGGACGGGCTGCCCTCCTTCGTGGGTAAGCCCCACGCCTGCGCCACGCCTCAGGACAAGGAGCGGGCGAAGCAGGCGGCGCAGGCGGACGTGCATCTGCGTGCGCTCATGCCGCTCTACAAGGCCCCGATCCACATCGTGGCCCGCCGTGACCTTGCCGCCCGGGACGTGAACGAATTGCGCCGCGGCACGAAGGCCTATCTCGGTCCGGAGGGCAGCGCCTCGGCCATCCTGGCCCAGATCCTCCTCTCTCACTACGGCATTTGCGTCGACCGTCAGGGGGCGACGTGGAGCTTCGATCAGGCGGCGCAGGCGATGGTGGACGGCAAGGTGGACGTGGGATTTTTCCTCGCCGGCCTCAAGCACTCCGGCGCGGTCAACAAGCTGGCCGACGCCGGCCGGTTCAAGCTCCTGTCCGTCGAGCATGCGGACAGCATGCGGCTGCTCTATCCCTACCTACACCTGCTTCGGATTCCCGCCGCCGCCTATCCGGGATTCGAAGAGAAGGAGGTGCTCACCGTCGGCACCAACACGGTCGTCGTCGCGTCGCGCACGCTCACGGTGATGGAGGCCTACCAGCTCGTCGCCACGCTGTCCTCCCGCATGCACGAGATCATCAACGACATCCCCTTCAACGCGACCAAGTTGCCCGACACGAATCCCCAGCGCGAGCTGTATTATCCGCTGCACGAAGGCGCCATCCGGTTCTATGCCCATAATCCGCCGTTTTTCCTGAACCCCCAGCGGCTGGCCGCCATCGGCACCTACCTGTCGATCCTCTTCGCGCTCTACCGCGTTTCGATCCAATTCATTCGGAACTATATGACGCAGCGGTTCATGCAGGCCGTGGCGCGTGTGCCCGTTGTCGACACCTTGTCGCCGCGTCAGGAGCGGTATCTGCGTCGCGTGCGCCGCATGGCGCTGGAACTGCTCAAGGATCGGCGCATCAGCCTGGACGACTACGGCCGGATCAGCGAATACCTGAAGGGCCGGGGCTAGCCTCGACGGTCGATTGCCGAACCCCATGTTTGCCACGGAACTCCTCGTCACCTCCGGCGAAGCGCCCAAGCGGCTGGATGTCTTTCTCGCCAATCGCGATCCGACGCTGTCGCGCTCGGCCTTGCAGCGCCTGATCGACGAGGGCCGCGTGACGGTCAACGGGCAGCCGGTCAAGCCCAGCTACAAGATCAGGCCGGGCGACCGGATCGCGCTGGACGTCCCCAGGCCCGAGCCGCTGGCCATCGCGCCGGAAGCCATTCCCCTGGAGATCGTCTACGAGGACGAGTCCCTCGCGGTGGTGAACAAGCCGGCCGGCCTCGTCGTGCATCCGGCGCCGGGCCATTGGTCCGGCACGCTCGTCAACGCCCTCCTGCACCATTTCGAACGGCCCGGCGGCTCGCTCTCGACGGTCGGCGGCAAGGAACGGCCGGGGCTCGTGCACCGGCTGGACAAGGAAACTTCCGGCATCATGGTCGTGGCCAAAACGGACGAGGCGCACCGCTCGCTGGCCGCCCAGTTCAAGCATCACACGATCACGCGCGTCTACGAGGCGCTGGCCTGGGGGCCGATCAAAAAGCCGACGGGGACGATCGAATTGGCCATCGGGCGGGATACGAAAGAGCGCAAGAAATTTTCCGCCCGCACGGCGCGGCCCAAGGCATCCGCGACGGACTATACCGTGGTGCGACGCCTGGGCAAGCTGGCCACGCACGTCGAGCTTCGTCCGCGCACGGGCCGGACGCACCAAATCCGCGTGCACCTTACGGCGCTCGGCCATCCGGTCCTGGGCGACCACACCTACGGCGGCCGCAAAGTCAAAGAGCTGGCCGGCGTGGAGATTCCCCGCGTCATGCTCCATGCCCGCACCTTGGGGTTTACGCATCCCCGCTCCGGTCGCTATCTGGAATTTTCCGCGCCGCTCCCGGCGGATATGGCCGCCGTGGCCTCGGCCCTCGCTCCGGTTCCCGCCCCTGCCTGAACCTTCCGCCTGCCGGCGAAAAGCACCTTGACAGGTTGCGGACGGCGCGGTATGTCTCAGCCGTTTCGGAGCGTCATGACATGAATTCCGGCCAAGTGCTCGACGTCATCGGCAGCCTCATTTCGACGCTGAAAGGCTTCAGCGCCAAGCTGCCGCCCGTCGTGCATCTGAAGGCCGTGCCCGGCGGCATCAAGCCCAAGGAAGAAGCGGTCGAAGCCTACGAGCAGGCCATCTATCGCTTCCGCGACCAGTCGGCGTCGACACCCTTCCGCAAATTCAGCGTCCAGTTTCTCGAATCGCTCGAAGCCTTCGAGCAGGGCAACGTCCTCGCCTCGGTCCAGCCGCTCCTGAGCGTCCTGGACCATCTGGAGCGTATGCATCGGGACAAAGAAATCGTTGTGGCCGCCGTGGACGAAAAACGGATGGCCGAATACCGGACGAGCTTGAACAAGGTCTTGCCGGGCAACCAGCCGGAACTCGAAGGCGCCGGCAAAGGCATGGTGTGAACGGAAGGCTAAAAGGCGGCTCAAACGGCTGGTTCGGCAGCGACTCGCAGGCTGCTCAAACGGCTGTCCAGCAAGGCCGCAGAGAGCCCGGCGACCGAGGCGTACAGGCGGAGGTACGTCGCAGGGAGACGGGCGATCGAGAACGAAGGGGGGCGGCCGTTTCAGCAGCCGCTAGTGGCCCATTTTCGGGCCCAGCGCATTCGCCCCCACCGCCGTCAGCTTGAAACGGATGGTCTGCTTGCAGTGCGGACAGACGGTTTTGACGGTGTCGTCGTCGACCTGTTCGACGCCGCCTTCCTTGATCCACATCAGGTTGCCGCAACGGGGGCAGGCTTTCACCAACTGAGGCATGATGCACCTTTCATCGATGATCGATCATGGACTCGCCGAAACGGGCGTACTGTAATCTAGGAGGGGGGTGCCGCTCAAGCCCATGTTGACCTTTTCCGAATCCACGGATTTCGACGTCGACCAACTGGTTCGTCTCTACGCCCAGGCTCCCTGGGCCAAGGGACGGACCGCCGCGGATGTCCGCGACATGCTTGTCCAGACGGACCTCGCGCTCTCCGTCTGGGACGGCCCCAAGCTTGTCGGCTTCGGGCGTGTGCTGACCGACTACGTCTATCGCGCCTCGATCTGGGACGTGATCGTGGACCAGGCCTATCAAGGGCAGGACATCGGCACGCAGATCATGCGGCACATTCTCGACCACCCGTCCTTGAAACGGGTCGAGCTCTTCTGGCTCTGCACGCGCGACAAGCAGGCCTTCTACGAAAAACTGGGCTTCAGTTCCAAGGAACAGACCGGCATGGTCTGGACCAGAAGCCGGCAGGCTCGGTTGGAATAACGGTCCCCGCTCGGCCTGCCTTCGCTAACCTCCGCCCACCGACCGTTTGATCGCGCCGAAGACCGACGACAAGACGGCGGAAGCCAGTTCGTCCGGCTTCGCTCCGCCTGTGTCCTTGCCGATGTCCCGCAGGTGGATGTCCGGCAATCTCATCTCGACGGTCTGTTCGCCCAAGAGGCCCGTCTTCAGGTAGAGCGTCGCGTTCCCCTTCGTCAGCCGAACCTCTTGGATGAGAATGCGCCGCTCGTCCTTTGCCGCATCGGGTGGCGCGCCGTGGCGGGCGCCGGCGCCGGGAAGCGACGCCGCGAAGGCCTGCGCATGGCGCTGTATTGCGCTGATGTTGCTCTCGCCGATCACGCCCTCGACCGTCACCTCCGGCTGCTCCAGCGTCACCGAGGTCACGACCACCGGGTTGCGGAAGAGCGAGGCCCGATCGATGCAAGCCTGGGCGCGATGGACACGGATGGCCCGGGGCGCGTGGTAGCCGGGAGGATTGCCGATCGTCAGGCCCTTGAGCGTCGCGCAGCCGGACAGGAGCGACAGGTCCACACGCTCCAGCGTCACGGTCGCCTTGATGACCTGGGGGCCGATCCGCTCGATGCCGGCCTGGACGATCCGCCCCAGCCACAGGGAGAGGGTCACGGCGCCGACGAGGCCCAGAAGGACCAGCGCGCCGAAAGCGATGAACAGCGTCCGTCGCATGGGGCCTAGCATAGCGAAACGGCTCGCGATTTGTCTCCTAGCCGTGATCAGGCCGGCGGCAGCGCGGACGGTTCCGGCGCCAGGAGCGGCTCCTCCGCGCCGAGATCGGCCCGGACCTTCCAATAGATCGCGGCGCCGAGCACGGTGAGGATGCCGCCGATGGCCACCGTCGCCGGCGCGCCGAGGAGCGCCGCGCTGCTGCCCCCCAACAGGTTGCCGAACATGGTCATGCCCAAATTGAGCGACGCGTAAAGCCCGACGACCCGCCCGCGCAGACCGTCCGGCGCCAACGATTGCAGCAACGTGTTGACGGCGGCGAAGGAGTTGACCATCGCGAAGCCGATCACCGTCAAGACCGGCAGGAGCACCCACAGGGTGGAGGCCGCCGACATGGCCAGGAGGCCCGCGCCGAACAGGGCCGCGGCCACCCCGATCGCGCGCGGCAAGCCGCGCACGGACCGGTGCCTGGCGAGGTGCAACGCGCCGGCCAGCGCGCCGACGCCGGTGGCCGCCATCAGCAGACCCAGGTCCTTGGGCCCTCCGCGCAGGACCTCGCCGGCAAAGACCGGCAACAGTGTGGCGAAGGGCATGGCCACGATGCTGAGCAAGGCCACCAGCGCCAGGGTCGATCGGACGTGCGCCGTCCGCCAGGCATAGGCGAAGCCTTCTTTGAGCAGGTGCAGGGGATGGCCATCTTCGGCTTGGACGACAGGGGGCATGACCAGGGCTGCCAGGCAGCCGAGGACCACCGCATAGCTGGCGGCATTGAGCGCGAAACAGAGGCCCTCGCCGAACAGCCCGACCAGCAGGCCCGCGATGGACGGCCCGATGACGCGGGCGGCGTTGAAGAGCGTGGAGTTCAATCCGATGGCCGAGGGGATGTCTTCCTTGGGCACCAGGCCGGTCATGAACGATTGCCGCACCGGAATTTCGACGACGAAAATCAGGCCTTCGCAGACGGCCAGGGCCATGACCCATTCGATCGTCACGGCGCCGCTCATCGTCAAGGCGGCCAAGAGCCCGGCGTTCAGCAGCAGAAGCGTCTGGGTGACGACCATCGTGCGGTAGCGGGGCAGCCGGTCGGCGAAGAGGCCGCCCAGCACGCCGAAGAAAAAGATCGGCGCCCGGTTGAGGAACTCCACCAGCCCCAGCAAAAACGGCGAGCCCGTGAGCCGATAGACCAGCCAGGCCCGGGCCAGCGTCTGCATCCAGGACCCGCAGAGCGACAGGCCGTGGCCGGCCATGAAGAGCGCGTAGGGCCGGTGTGCGAAGGCCCGGAGCGGCGAGCCATGGGAGAGGTGTGGCGTCATGGAATCCGTGCCGGGTGCATGGTGTGCGGTGAATGGTGAACGGCCGCCCGTTCTCTTATCGGAAACCCGGCGACAAATGCAATGACGCCGTCCGAATGGATTCGCGCCAAGTCCTGCGTTATGCTCTGCGGCCACAAGGGGGTATCGGACGATGATTGCAATCCAACAGACTCGCGATCCCAAGACCGGAGAAGATGTCCTCGTCTCTTCCTTGACCGGCCAGGCGCTCGAAGAACAGCCGTTTTTGAACAAGGGTCTGGCCTTTACCTTCGCCGAGCGGCGCGAGCTGGGGTTGCTGGGGCTGCTGCCGCCCCACGAAGAGACCCTGGCCGTGCAAGTGGCGCGCGCCTACGAGGCCTATCGGCAGAAGATCACCGACCTGGAGCGGCACATCTTCCTGCGGGCGCTGCAGGACGAAAACGAGACGCTCTTTTACGCGCTCCTGCTGGAACACGTCAGCGAAATGATGCCCATCGTCTACACGCCGGTCGTCGGCGCGGCGTGCCAGCAATTCAGCCATATCTATCGGCGGCCGCGCGGCCTCTTCATTTCCGTGCCCGAGCAGCGGGACATCGACGCCATTCTCGACAACCGGCCTTACCGGGACGTGGACGTGATCGTCGTCACCGACGGGGAACGGATTCTCGGCCTGGGCGACCAGGGCGCCGGCGGCATGGGCATTCCCATCGGCAAGTTGTCGCTCTATACCCTCTGCGGCGGTATCCATCCGGCCAGGACGCTGCCCATCATCCTGGACGCGGGAACGAACAACGCCGAGGCCTTACGCGACCCGCTCTATGTGGGGTGGCGCCACGAGCGGGTGCGCGGGCAGGAATACGACGACTTCATCGAGGCCTTCGTCCAGGCGGTGAAACGCAAGCTGCCCAACGTCCTGTTGCAATGGGAGGACTTTGCCCAGGCCAATGCGGGTCGTCTCTTGGACCGGTACCGGGATCAGCTGTGCACCTTCAACGACGATATTCAGGGCACCGCGTCGGTCACCACCGGCACCCTGCTGGCGGCCGTCAAGGTCACCGGCTCCCCGCTCCGCGACCAGCGCGTGGTCACGTTCGGCGCCGGGTCGGCCGGTTGCGGGATCAGCGAGCAGATCTGCGCGGCCATGGTCCGTGAGGGCTTGTCCGAGGCGGAGGCCCGGTCCCGTTTCTGGCTGATCGACCGGCCGGGCCTCCTGCGCGAAGGGCTCACGGGCCTGTTCCCCTTCCAACAGAAATTCGTCCAGCCGCGTGCGGCCTGGGCCGGGTGGAAGACGGAGCAGGAAGGCCAGGTCGGGTTCCTGGACGTGGTGAAGCACGTGAAGCCCACGATCCTCATCGGGGTCTCCGGCGTGCCCGGCGCCTTCACGGAAGAGATCGTCCGCGCCATGGCCCGCGGGACGGTTCGCCCGATCATCTTCCCCCTGTCGAACCCGACCTCGCGTTGCGAAGCGACCCCGGCGGACCTGCTCGCGTGGACGGAAGGACGGGCGCTGGTGGCGACGGGCAGCCCCTTTGCCGACGTGCCGTACAACGGGCGGACCATCCCCATCACCCAGTGCAACAACAGCTATATCTTTCCCGGCCTGGGCCTCGGCATCCTGGCCGCCAAGGCTCGGCGAGTGACGGACGGCATGTTCATGGCCGCGTCGATGGCGTTGGCGGAGGCCTCGCCGGCCTTGAGCAAGCCGGACGCGCCGCTACTGCCGTCGCTGGAAGGGATTCGCCAGGTGTCGCGTCGCATCGCGCTGGCCGTGGCCGCAGAGGCGCAGCAAGCCGGCGTGGCCGAGCGGACGTCGGCGGAAGAAATCGCCCGGCTCGTGGACCAGCGCATGTGGGTGCCGCAATACCTGAGACTGGCCAAAAAGGCACAGTAGGCCTTTTCGGCAAAGGAGTGTTCCGCATGTCCGACGGGAAGCAGGCCAAGAACGGGGCGGAATTGTTGGTGCAGTCCCTTGAGGCGCAGGGGGTCGAGTACATCTTCGGCGTACCGGGCGGCGCGGTGCTGCCGATCCTGGACGTATTGGCGGATCATGGACCGACCTTCATCGTCTGCCGTCACGAAACGGGAGCGGCGTTCATGGCCCAGGCCTGGGGGCGCATCACCGGCAAGCCCGGCGTGGTCCTGACCACCTCCGGGCCGGGGTTGATCAACGCCGTCTGCGGCGTGTCCACCGCGACGGAGGACCGGGACCCGCTGGTCATCATCACCGGACAGGTGCCGCGCGGGCTGCGGTTCAAGCAGAGCCACATGAACGTGGACACGGTGAACCTGTTCGCGCCGATCACCAAATGGAGCGTCGAGGCGGAGGAGCCCAACAGCATCCCGGAGATCGTCGCGAACGCGTTCCGCGTCGCCGCCCGTTCGCGTCCCGGCGCCGTCCATATTTCGATGCCGGTGGATGTGTCCCAGTCGGCCGTCACCGCCAAGCCGATCCCGGCCGGCGAGCCTCCTCATTCGGGCACCGCGGCGGCCGAGGCCCTGGATCGAGCGGCGACGCTGTTGAGCGCCGCCCGGTTCCCGGTGGTCTTTCTCGGGGTCGGCGCCGGCAATCCCCCGGCAGCAGCAGCGGTCCGCCGCTTGATCCGCAAGCATCCATTGCCGGTGGTCGGCACCTTCGAAGCGGCCGGGGTCGTGTCGCGCGAGTTGGTGGACCGGTTCGTCGGCCGGGTCGGCTATGTCCGCAATCAGCCGGGCGATCTGGTACTCCAGAAGGCCGACGTGATCCTGACGGTCGGCTACGACCGGATCGAATATGACCCGACGGCCTGGAACCTGTCGGGGAACGCGCAGATCATCCACGTGGACGAGAACCATGCGGGCCTGGACCGGGCCTATCGGCCCGTGGTGGAATTGCCGGGGGACATCGCCCACAACCTGGACGGTTTATCGGAGCGGCTGCGCCTCTCCGCGGCCGGCGAAGGGGCCGACGTGGCGGCGGCGCGCAAGGTCTTGCTGGACGAGCAGGCGAAGGGGGCGGCGCTCGCCGGCTCGCCCATCCATCCCCTGCGGTTCATTCACGACCTGCGGCAGACGATCGGCGACGACGTGACCGTCACCTGCGACACGGGTGCGCACGAAATCTGGATGGCGCGCTACTTTTTCAGCTACGAGCCCCGCCGCCTCCTGTTCAGCATGGGCCACCAGACGATGGGTGTGGCGCTCCCCTGGGCCATCGGCGCGGCCCTGGCCCGACCGGGCCAGAAGGTGGTGTCCGTCTCGGGTGACGGGTCTTTCCTGATGACCTGCATGGAGTTGGAGACGGCGGTCCGATTGAAGCTGCCGATCGTGCACGTCATCTGGAAGGACGGAGGCTATAATCTGATTCAAACGCTCCAGCGACGGGACTACGGCCGCATCTTCGGCGCGACCTTCGGCGACCCGGACTTCGTCAAGTTGGGCGAATCGTTCGGGGCAGCCGCGTTCCGAATCGACGCCGCCGATCAGATCGTGCCGACCTTGAAGAAGGCCCTGGCCTGCGAGGGACCGGCGTTGATCGAGATGCCGGTGGACTATCGGGACAACGCGGCCTTGGTCGCGGCGATGGATGCGTCGGCCACGCACTGACAGTTGTGCGCCTGGGCGATCCGTGTTACAAGCCCCGAGGATCGGACGTGTATTCGGAAGGAGCGCGTGCCATGACGAAACCGGACGACGACCACGACGAGCAGTCACCGCTGTATCAGCGGGGGTTGGAGGAAATGCGCAAGCACCTCGGGCCGCTCGCGGACAGTTACGTGCAGAAAATCAAAGAAGTGGCGCCGGAGTTCGCCTGGGTGAACGTCGAGTTTCCTTTCGGCGAACTCTATGCCCGGTCGGTGGTCGATGCCAAGACCCGTGAGCTGTGTACGGTCGCGGCGCTGACCGTCCTGGGCTACGCGTTGCCTCAGCTCAAGCTGCACATCGACGCGGCGCTCCGCTGCGGCGCTTCGCGCGAGGAAGTCGTGGAGATCATCACCCAGATGATCGCCTACTGCGGATTCCCCGCGGCGACCAACGCGATCATGACCGCAAAGAAGGTGTTCGAGGAACGGGATCGCGCGCAAACGTCTTAACACAAACCAGAGGAACCATGGCGACGAACGATAAGCAGATCATTTTCTCTCTCATCGGCGTGGGGAAGGTCTACCCGCCGAAGAAGCAGGTGTTGAAGGACATCTACCTGTCCTTTTATTACGGGGCGAAAATCGGCGTCCTGGGCTTGAACGGCTCGGGCAAGAGTTCGCTGCTCCGCATCATCGCCGGCCTGGACAAGGACTATCTCGGCGAAATCACCATGTCCAAGGGCTACACCGTCGGCTTGCAGGAGCAGGAGCCGCAACTGGAGAAGGGCAAGACGGTCAAGGAGATCGTCGAGGAGGGCAAGAAGGAACTCGTGGCCCTGCTGAAGGAATACGAGGCCATCAGCAACAAGCTGGGCGACTGCACGCCCGAGGAGATGGAGAAGCTGCTGGAGAAGCAGAGCGCATTGCAAGAAAAGATCGAGGCGGAAAACGGCTGGGAACTGGACCATCAGTTGGAGATCGCCATGGACGCCCTGCGGTGCCCGCCGCCGGACGCGAAGGTGGACGTGCTCTCGGGCGGCGAGAAGCGGCGCGTGGCCCTCTGCCGCCTGCTGATCCAGGAGCCGGACATTCTGTTGCTGGACGAGCCGACGAACCATCTCGACGCGGAGTCGGTGCAGTGGCTCGAGCAGCACCTCCAGCAGTACAAAGGCACGGTCATCGCCGTCACCCACGACCGCTACTTCCTCGACAACGTGGCCGGCTGGATTCTGGAGCTCGACCGGGGCCAGGGCATTCCCTTCCAGGGCAACTATTCCTCCTGGCTGGAGCAGAAACAGGCGCGGCTGGAGAAAGAGGAAAAGGCCGAGTCCAAACGCCGCAAGACGCTGGAACACGAGTTGGAGTGGATTCGCATGTCGCCCAAGGGGCGGCACGCCAAGGGCAAGGCGCGCCTCACGCGCTACGAGGAGATGCTGAACGAAAAGCAGGAGAAGCAGGCGGAGGATCTGGAAATCTACATTCCGCCGGGGCCGCGGCTCGGCGACGTGGTGGTCGAGGCCAAGAACGTCGCCAAGGCCTTCGGCGACAAGCTGCTCTTCGAGAACCTGAATTTCTCGCTGCCTCGCGGCGGCATCGTCGGCGTCATCGGACCGAACGGCGCGGGCAAGACGACCCTCTTCAAGATGATCGTCGGCAAGGAGAAGCCGGACGCCGGCTCGTTCAAGGTGGGCGAGACGGTGAAGATCGCCTATGCGGATCAAGAACGGGCGCTGGACGACAAGAAGACGGTCTGGGAAGTCATCTCCGACGGGCGGGACACGGTGCCGCTGGGCAAGGTGGAGGTCAACTCGCGCGCCTATTGCGGGCGGTTCAATTTCGGCGGGACCGAGCAGCAGAAGAAGGTCAAGGACCTCTCCGGCGGCGAGCGCAACCGCGTGCACCTGGCCCGCATGCTCAAGGAAGGAGCCAACCTCATCCTCCTGGACGAGCCGACGAACGATCTGGACGTGAACACGCTGCGCGCGCTGGAAGAGGGCTTGGAGCGGTTCGGCGGCTGTGCCGTCGTCATCAGCCACGACCGCTGGTTTTTGGACCGGATCGCGACCCACATCCTGGCCTTCGAGGGCGACAGCACGGTGGCCTGGTTCGAAGGGTCGTTCAGCGAATACGAGGCCGACCGCAAGAAGCGGCTCGGCAAGGACGCGGACCAGCCGCATCGAATCCGGTATCGGAAGTTGACGAGGAACTGAGCGCGGCGTCTCAGAACTGAGGAGGTGCCCCATGTCACGGTCCTTCGGTCTGCTCCTCTTGGCAGGCGGCACGATGCTCGGTGCCGGCGTCGTGGCCGATGCCGCGTTGGCGCTCGACCCGGACCCGTACAAGTATCTCCAGGAAAGCTCTTCCTTGATCCAGCAGCAGCAGGATATCGAGGCGCAGTTGTCGGCCAATCGGGCCAAGCTGCAAGAGCTGCAATACCGCCGCGGGGGCATCCAATACGATTCGGGACGGAATCTCGAAGACCTCGCCATCACCAATAGCCTCTGCTCGAGACCGGACTACCGGTTCGGGCACAGTGCGGAATGCTCGACCGACTCGGGCCGCCTCTCGTCGCGGGGCAGCGATCTGTCTCAAGAGCAGACCGCCACGCTCGAGCAGATTCAGGCGGTCAACCGGGAAATCGAACGGTTGACGGTCAGAAAGCGGGAGCTGGAGATGCGGAACGATTCCGTCGAATCCACGCTCAAGCGCATGGAATTTTCCGGCATGACCCAGGAATGCATCGACCGGCAGCCGACGGAGACGTTGCGTGACCGGGTCTCGACCTACGAACGGTGCTGGAGCGGCACCAGCGACGCCCAGCCGCGCTTCAAGTCCGATCCCTCGAAGGCGCCGATCCTGACGCCGGGACCCATCGAACAGATGGGCATCGAAGACGAGCAGCGGCGGCGGCGGAAGGCCAGGCAGAAGGCTGAACGAGGCGAATAGGCCACGCAGCCGCGAACCCCCGCGCGTCGAGCCGCCTGCCGGCGTCGAGAGATGAGACAATGAAGATCAAGCGTTCCGGCGGGCCGCTGTCGCCGGCCGACATCCGCCAGCTCTTCGGCGAGGCCGTGGCGCAACAGCGGGACGGCCGGTTCCCGGAGGCCGAGGCGCTCTACGCGCAGATTCTCGCCGCGCAGCCCCGCCACGCCGACACGCTCCACATGGCCGGTCTCTTGTCCTATCAAACCGGCAAGCTCGACCAGGCCATCGACCGCCTAATGCAGGCCGTTGCAGTGGACGGCTCCAAGCCTCGCTACCACTTCAACCTCGGCGTCGTCCTGCAGCGCAAAGGCAAGGCCGGCGAAGCGATGGAAGCCTATCGCCGCGCCCTCTCGCTCGATCCGACGAATGCCGACGCGCACGGCAACCTGGGCAACCTGCTGCTGGAGCAGGGGCGCCTGGACGAAGCGCTCTCCTGCCATCGCAAGGTCCTGACGCTCAACCCCTCCTCCGTCGAGGGCCATAACAACCTCGGCGTCGTGCTCAAGGAAATGGGCAAGATCGATGAGGCCGTCTCGGCCTACCGGCGGGCGTTGGAGATGAAGGCCGATCATTTGGAAGCGCTCTGCAACCTCGGCAGCGCCGTGATGGAGCAGAACCGGCTCGACGAAGCGGTGGCGCTGTTCCAGCGGGCGATCGGATTCCGGAGCGATTTCGTCAAGGCGCACACCAACCTGGGCTTCGCCTACCTGTGGCTCGACCGGCGGGACGAGGCCCTGGCCTCGTTCCGCCGCGCGGCGGACTTGCGGCACAATCACGGCAAGCCCATCGCCCTGTCCGCGATCCATCGCTCGCGGATCAAACACGAGGCCGAGCAGGTGCAACGGCTGTTCGAGCGGCACGTGCTGGCGTCCGGCTACGCATCCTACGTGGAGGCGTGGCAGCGCCTCTATCGGCGGGCGAGGCAGCAGCCGGCCGGGTCGCTGGCCGTGGCGGTGAGCCGGGAGGAGCTGGCCCATCTCGCCCCGTCGTTCAACCGGATTCTCCATTACGCCGATTGCCCGGCCCTCGCAGGCCCGGCCGTCAATCCCGCTCTCGACGTGGCCGCCATCGAAGCCCGCTACAACGGCCGCATGCCCGAAGCGACCTACATCGACGACCTGCTCGTGCCCGAGGCGATCGACTCCCTGCGCCGCTTTTGTCTGGATTCGACGATCTGGAAGAAAGACTACGGCAACGGCTACGTCGGAGCCTTCTTGAGCGAAGGATTCGCCTGCCCGCTGTTTCTCCAGATCGCCGAAGAGCTGCGGCGGACCTTCCCCGGCATCTTCAAAGGACACAAGCTGATGCAAGCCTGGTCGTTCAAGTGCGACAGCGAAATGAAGGCGCTCAACCTCCATGCGGACGCGGCGGCGGTGAACGTGAACTTTTGGATCACGCCGGACGAGGCCAATCTCGATCCGGACCACGGCGGCCTGATCGTCTGGGACAAGGAAGCGCCGTCCGACTGGAACTTCAAGGAATACAACACGACCGGCAACGAGCCGAACGTGCGCGCCTTCCTGAAAGAGCAGGGCGCGCAGGCCATCGCCGTGCCCTATCGCCAAAACCGCGCCATCGTCTTCAACTCCGACCTCTTCCACGAATCCGACGTCATCCGTTTCAAGGACGACTACGAGAGCCGCCGGATCAACGTGACGCTTTTGTACGGCCGGCGGAAAGGGTGAGCGAGTTCCACGTGCGCATTCATCGCTATGGTTTTCGTTCGAGGTTCTCGCTACACTAGCTCAGCGCAGTTCACGAAATAGCCCATCTTCGGATGACCATGGCTCTCCTTCTGCCAGTGACTGAACGCAGGCAACTGACTCGTGCGAAGATTGCTCCGCCCGATCTTGCTGAGCGATATCGACGGGAAATCCGTCACGCCCTCGAAAAAAATCACCGCTCTGCACTCGGGCAATTTTTGACGCCACCTCATGTCTCACGGCTCATGGCCTCCATGCCCACAAACGTTCCTGAGACGGTCGATTTGTTGGATCCCGGTGCCGGCGTAGGCGCTCTTGTCGCTGCTTTTGTCACGGACATATTGTCACGGCCAGAACGGCCAAGGCGAATACGAGCGTGTTGCATCGAGATCGAACCGACGTTTATACCGCGTCTGCGGCGAGTTCTTCGGGCCTGCGAAGACGAGTGTCACAAGCACGGTGTGGACTTCCAATCTCGTGTCGAACAGGTGGATTTTATCGATGCCGCGGTCGATCATCTGATGGGACGCGACCTGTTTGCGTCGCGGAGTTTCCCAAGGTTCACTCACGCAATCTTGAACCCTCCTTATAAGAAGCTTCATGCAGAGTCGAGGGAGCGGCAAACATTGCGGTTGGCGGGAGTCGAAACCAGCAACTATTACACGGCTTTTCTGTGGCTGTCGTCATTGCTTCTGGAGTCGGGCGGAGAGATCGTGAGCATTACGCCGCGCAGTTTCTGTAACGGCCCCTATTTCAAGCCATTCCGCATGGATTTTCTGACGATGATGTCGCTTCGCAGGCTGCATGTATTCGAGTCACGTTCGGCGGCATTCGTCCACGATGATGTCTTGCAAGAGAATGTCATTGTTCATGCTGTGAAGGGATGTCCGGCCCCATCCTCCGTCAGAATTTCCTCCAGTACCGGAGAGCCAGGCGGTGAAACGCATCTGCGACGTGTGGCGTATCGGGACGTCGTTTTCCCGGAAAACCCGCAACGCTTCATTCATCTTGAGTCGGACAATGCCCAACCCCGCGCAAAGCGGATGATGCGTTGCCTTACGACTTCTCTCGATGAACTTGGGGTCAGCGTCTCAACGGGACGGGTTGTGGATTTTCGAGCGAAGGCATTTCTTCGCCGTAGCCCCGGATCAGACACGGCACCGCTCATTTATCCGTGTCATTTTAACGGCGGATTTATTCATTGGCCGAAGGAGAATACCCGTAAGCCGAACGCCATTTTCATTGATGACCACACCAGGGAACTCTTAGTCACCTCAGGCATCTATCTCCTCGTGAAACGGTTTACGACAAAAGAGGAGCGCCGACGGATTGTCGCATGCATTTACGATTCTCAACGGATTGAGGCCGCATTGGTAGGATTCGAGAATCACCTCAATTATTTCCACAGGCAAGACCGTGGACTGTCGATGATCCTGGCGAAAGGTCTTGCCGCATTCTTGAATTCGACCATTGTTGATTTGTATTTTCGGCAATTCAGCGGACACACTCAGGTCAACGCAACGGACCTTCGTGCTTTGCGCTATCCTCAGCGCATCAAACTAGAGCGATTAGGGGGCGAGATCGACGATCCTGGAATGTCGCAGGAGGCCTTGGACATGCTCGTAGAGAGTGAACTGTTTTGATGGGAAAGAAGACTCGACGCATTCCGATTCCAGGACGTTCCAGAAAACTGTGCGAAGCCATAACCATTCTGACGGATCTGGGGTTTGGTCCGAAACAGACCAACGAGGTCGCAGGGCATTCACTCTTGGCCTTGCTCGACCTGTCTCCAGCAAAATCGTGGGAAGAGGCCTCAGCTCCCCTTCGAGGAATCACGCCGATGATCGAGTTCGTGCGCAAGGCATACAGAACCAAGTATGCTCCGAATACGCGCGAAACTATCAGAGATGAAGCGGTGAAGTACTTCGTCGAAGCGGGCATGGTCTTGCGGAATCCTGACGATCCACATCGGCCGACCAATAGCGGCAAAACGGTGTATCAGATAGAAGCGACAGCGCTCGCGCTCATTCGCTCTTTTGGAACGCCTGTATGGCGGTCACGTTTAAAGTCCTATCTGGACAGCCGTGACCGTATCCGACGAGAGTTAACGCGCGGGCGAAACCTTGCTCGCCTTCCGGTGAAGCTCCCGTCTAAAAACATGATCCGCCTTTCACCAGGTGGACAAAACCCCCTCATCAAGCAGGTCATTGAGGAGTTCTGTCCGCGCTTTGTGCCAGGAGGAACTGTCGTTTACATCGGTGACGCGGAAAACAAATTCCTTCACTTGGAGAAAGCCTACGTCGAACGTCTCGGTGTAGTCATCCCCCCGCCCGCAAAGATGCCCGACATCATCGTGCACCAGACGCAACATAACTGGCTGTTGCTCATCGAAGCCGTGACAAGCGCCGGTCCAGTGGATGGAAAGCGGAGAAAGGAATTGAAAGAGCTTTTTACGGGTTGCAAGGCAGGACTGGTTTTTGTCACAGCATTTGCCAGTCGTGAGGCCATGCGGAGTTTTCTTCCTCAGATTTCGTGGGAGAGTGAAGTTTGGGTGGCAGATGATCCGGATCACCTCATTCATTTCGACGGCGAACGATTCCTTGGCCCTTACCCCGATGTTCTATCGCCTTCTTCCCAGACCTCATGATGAGGCTGAAGTACAAGGTTCCGTCAGCCGACGAGCCGCTCGAAGAATCCCGTCAGGTCCACGTTGCCGCCGGTCAAGGTGACGCTCACAGATTAGGCTGGAGATTCATCGCTTAAGAGGGTCAGCGCTTTAGCGAGGACCTCCTGCACAATCTCAAGAGAAGCCTTCCCGGCATAGTCGGCCTGTCGAGCCGACCAATCCACGCTTTTGATTTGATCGGCAAGGACCACACCCTGAATCGTGGCATGGTTTACGGGCACCTCAAATGGGTAGCCTTTCACGCGGCTGGTAATCGGACAGCAGAGCATCAAGAAGGTCTTGTCGTTATAGGCTCTCGGCGAGAGCACCAGCGCCGGCCTCCGTCCGGCTTGCTCGTGGCCGCTCTGAGGCGTGAAGTCCAGCCAGACGAGATCGCCCCGTTTGGGTATGTATCGGGCCTTCACAACAACTCGCGGCCCATTGGCCGCCCGAAGTCCTCGGCCTCATGACGATTGGCGGGAGTGATCTTGTGAAGGAGGGCGGCCAGCGTGTGTCGCCGACCTTTCAGCGGCCGAATCACCACCGAGCCCTTGTTGGCCGCAACCTCGACCGGCTGGTTTTCGGTCCAACGGACCTCTTTGAGAATGTGCGCCGGGAGCCGGACACCGATACTGTTTCCCCATTTCTTGAGCACGGCGTGCATAACTCCTCCTGAAAAAGTATCAACATTGTTGATACAACATATGGGCGATTCACCTGCGTTGTCAAGGCATGGTGTGGAAAAGTCTGCCAAGCTCGAAGAGACCGGAATCCTGTCATGCGGCTCCTTTCAACTTCCGAACTGCTCGAAGAATCCTGTCAGGTCCACGTTGCCGCCGGTGAGGATCACGCCGACGCGTTTGCCGACCAGGGCCGGCTCGCGCCGGAGCAGCGGCGCCAGGGCCACGGCGCTGGAGGGCTCGATGATGAGCTTCAGCCGTTCGTAGGCGACGCGCATCGCGGGGACGATCTCGTCCTCCGGCACGACGAAAAATCCCGCCAGATGTTCGCGGAGGATCGGCAGCGTCAGCGAGCCGAGGCTCGTCTTGAGCCCTTCGGCCAGGGTCCGCGGCTCCGGCATGGGCACGATCCGGTTCTCGCGCACGGAGTGTACGGCGTCGAGCGCCCCGCTCGGTTCGCAGGCATAGACCGCCAGCCTGGGGTTGAGCCCGTGCGCGACGAGGCAGGTCCCCGACAAGAGCCCGCCCCCGCCGACCGGCGCCAGCACGGCGTCCAGGTCGGGCACGGCCGACAGAAATTCCAGCATGGCCGTCCCCTGCCCGCGAATGACTTGCGGATCGTTGAACGGATGGACGTAGACGCCCCCCACCTCGCGCAACAGGTCCGGGAGTTTCCGTTCCGCGTCACGATGGTTGGCAGCCTCGTGTACGGTCGCGCCATAGTCGAGGATCGCCTGGCGCTTGATGCGGCTGGTGAGGCCGCCGGAGAGGATGTGCGCCCGGCGGCCGAGCAGTTTACAGGCCAGGGCGACTCCCTGGGCATGGTTGCCGGAGGAGATCGTGACGACGGGCTTCCCTCGTTCGCGCTCCGGCAGAGTGAGGATAGCGTGATAAGCGCCGCGGAACTTGAAGGCGCCGATCCGCTGGAAGTTCTCGCACTTCAAGAAGACCGTCGCCGCCGACACGTCGTTCAGGTGCCGGCTGGTGTGCACCGGCGTCTCGTGTACGACGCCGCGCAGCCGCTCCGCCGCTTGCCGAATGTCTTCAAGGGTGATGGCGTCCATCCAAAGTCCATCGGCTCAATGCCGGTCTGCCCGGCGCTCTTCTAGCATGGCACGGGAGACCGGTCCAGAGGGCCTCGTCTTGCATTCCGCCCGGCCCTGTGCGAAAAGGTGCCGCGATTCGGAGACGTTATGGCCAACTGGCGCGCCATCATACAGCGGCATTTCCCCGGGGCCTTGCCGCAAGATCAATTCCTGACACGGTCCAGCCTGGCGCTGGAGCGGCTGGGCTTCCATCGAGAGCCGACGCTCGCCATTGCCAACCTCTGCCGTGACGAGTTGGTCACGCCGTTCCTCACCGGCATTCAAGCGGCCTGGGGACAAGCGTTTCTCTCGTCCAGCCTGGCCGGCATGCTGTTCATGGGACGCACCGGCCTTCTCGCGGCGCAACACCATGCACCGACAACCAAAGACGGCCATTGGATCGTGTTCTTCGTGTTGCCGCACATCGGCGTGGGGCCGCGGGGCGAGATCGGCGTCTGCCGACGGCCGGGCATCCGCGAGCCGTCGGCGGCCTGCGGCGCGCTCAAGGCCTTCCGCCAGGAAATGGCGAGCGGGCGCGTGCGCCTGGAATTGGATCGCCTGGATTTGGAGCAGAGCCTGCTCAAACAACGGCTGTTCCGGCGCATCCCCTACGGGCAGGTGCCGGACCTCGTCGCGCTGACGAAGATCGCGCAAGAGGGGCTGTTGTACGATGTGGAAGAACTCCTCCGCGCGACGGAAGGCGACGCGGCGCGCCACTACGCCGTGTTGAACGGCATCCAAGTGCATGCGCCGGACGGAGCGGACATGATTTGGCCGGCCTGCCTCTACACGGTCGTCAGAGGCAAGCGCCGCACCCTGCGGGTGTAAAGTCCGGGAATCGGAAGACGAGGGGACGCATGGCACGGCACGGCAATCAACGCATGGCGGGACTGGCCCAGTCGGAAATTCGCGCCATGTCCATCGCCTGCGCGAAGGTCAAGGGCCTGAACATGGCCCAGGGCGTGTGCGATACGCCCGTGCCGCCGGTCGTTCTGCAAGGAGTCCAGCGGGCGCTCGACCTCGGCCTGAACACCTACACGCGGTACGACGGCCTGGCCGAGCTGCGCCACGCGCTGGCCAAGAAGCTGCTGGCGTACAACAAACTCGCCGCCGATCCGGAAACGCAGATCACCGTGTCGGCCGGCGCCACCGGGGCCTTCCACTGCGCCTGTCTGGCCCTGCTCGAGCCCGGCGACGAGGTCGTCGTCTTCGAGCCGGTCTACGGCTACCACATCAACGCGCTGGAGGCGGTCGAGGCCACGCCGCGCTACGTGCGCATGCAGGCGCCGGACTGGACCTTTTCGCCGGACGATCTGGCCCGCGCCGTCACGGCCCGCACCAAGGCCATTGTCGTGAATTCGCCCGGCAATCCGTCCGGCAAGGTGTACGACCGGCAGGAATGGCGGTGGATCGCCGATCTCGCCGAGCGGCACGACCTGTTCGTCTTCACCGACGAAATCTACGAGTACTTCCTCTACGACGGACGGAAGCACGTCAGCCTCGCCACGCTGCCCGGTATGGCGGAGCGCACGATCACCGTCGGCGGCTATTCGAAGACCTTCAGCATCACCGGCTGGCGCATCGGCTACAGCGTGGCCCACGAGCGGTGGGCCCAGTTGATCGGCGCGATGAACGACCTGCTCTACGTCTGCGCGCCGTCACCGCTGCAATATGCGGTGGCGCAAGGCATCGACGCCCTGCCGCCGTCCTTCTACACGGCGCTGGCCCGCGAGTATCAGGCCAAGCGGGACCGTTTCTGCGCCGCCTTGGCTAAGGCCGGGCTTCCGCCGTCGGTGCCGCAGGGGTCCTACTACGTGCTGGCGGACGTGTCGCGCCTGCCGGGTGCGACGGGGAAGGAGCGGGCCATGCACCTGCTCGATAAGACCGGCATCGCGGGCGTTCCCGGCGAAGCCTTCTTCGAGGGGCCGGAGGGCCACCGGTTCATCCGGCTCTGCTACGCCAAGACCGACGCGGACCTGGACGAAGCCTGCCGGCGCATCGAACAACTGGCCTGACGCCGATTTCCCCGCCTCCCTTCCGTCCCTCTCCCATGGCTTCTTCCCCCGTCCCAACGAGGCATCGTGAGTATGCAATTGTTGCACGCCGGGCCGGCGTGAGGGGTGATCGCGCTCCTTCGGAACCGGGGTAGCGGCCTCAACGGCTCGATGGAAGAGGTATCCCGGCGCGAGGCACATAAGTTGCTCAGCCTGCGGCAGGCGGCTGGGGGACATGGCCAAAGACGAGCAGCGGGACCGAGCGGCGGGGCGGACGTGGGGCGATCTCGCGCGCCTGCTCCTGTTGGTCGGGCTGGAGAAGCACCTCCTCGGCATCCTCCTCTCCTTCGCGTTGGCGATCGGTCTCTTTTCCCTCATCGTGCCGCTGACCGTCCAGGAACTCACGAACACCTTCGCCTACGCGATCGAGCCGATCATGATCGTGACTCTCGCGATGGTCACGTTCGTCGGCCTGGTGTGCATCGGGTTGCTCCGGGTGTTCCAGACCAGCGTGATGGAAACGCTTTTCCAGCGGATCTACGTCCGGGTGGCCCTCGCCATGACCCGTCATCTCCCCCGGATTCGCCAGGAGGTGTTCACGCCAAATCAGGCGCAGCGCTTCGTGGAGGCCGAACTCCTGTCGCGGGCGATCATCGTCGTGCTGGTGGACGTCGTCAACGTCGTGGTCTCCGGCATGACCGGCATGACAATCCTGGTCGTTTACAATCCTAACTTCCTGATCTTCAACATAGTTCTGCTGGGCGGGTACGCGTTCATGGTCGCAGTGACCGGGCAGGGCGGCGTGCGCATCACCAAGATCGTCTCGCAACGCAACTACGAACTGATGGACTGGATCCAAGACGTGGCGAACAACCGGCTCCACTTCAAGGCCAGCCAGAGCGCCCCCTACCTGATGCGGAAGACCGACCGCCTGTTGGCGGCGTACCTGGACGCACGCCGGGCGCGCTCCAACATCCTCACCTGGCGGCAGTACCGCGGCATCGTCGTCTGGGAGGCGGTCTGCCATGCCGGCATGATCGGCCTGGGCGGCTGGATGCTCTCGAGCGGGCAGATTACGCTGGGGCAGTTCGTGGCGGCGGAGGTCATCGTTGGCACACTGCTGTTGAACATCGACACCGTCACGCGGCGGATTTACGCGGTGACCTACCTCCTGACGTCGCTGGACGAACTCGACCGGGTCTTCACCTTGCCGACGCATCGCGCGGAGGGCGGCGGCGTGCCGGTGCCGGAGCCGGCGTGCGAGGGCGTCCGGCTGACCTGCAAGCACGTCGCCTTCGCCTACCCGAATGCGCCGCCGTTGTTCGAGCGGTTCAGCATGGAAGTCATGCCGGGCGAGAAGGTCGCCGTCGTGTCGCCCACCAGCACCGGCAAAACCACTCTGGCGATGGTGTTGGGCGGCCTGTACCGCCCCACGGACGGTGTGGTCCGCTACAACGACGTGGACTTGCGGGACGTGTCCATGGACTGGATCAACGGCTGCCGCGGTATGGTGTTGGATTCGCAACTGTCCCTCTTCGGCGGGACGCTGGAAGAAAACATCTCGCTGGGCCGGCCGGCCGTGCGCTTCGACGATCTTCGCTGGGCGACCCGCTTCGTCGAGCTGGACGAGGAAATCGACCGCATGTCGCGGGGCTTGGAGACGGTCGTCGAAGCCGGCGGGAGCCGGTTCACCAAGAGCCAGATCCTCCGCATTCTGGTCGCGCGCGCGATCGTCGTCAGGCCGCAACTGCTCATTTTCGACGGCAGCCTGCACAACATGGAGCCGGACCTTCGGCAGGTCCTGCTGCGGCGGATTTGCTCGAAGGAAGAGCCGTGGACCGTGATCTTCGTGTCGAACGATCGCGCGATCGGCGCGCAGGTCGACCGGCGCATCGATCTGGCGTGACGGAGGGGCAGCCCCGTGCAAGATCGCATGGCCTATGGTAGCTTACAGGCACCGGCCCGCAGGCCGTAGCGCGCCATGTTTCGCCCCTCCCCCGATATCACCCTGCTGCAGCGGGCGCCGGTCCGCCTGATCGCCGCGGTCCTGTTGATCGTGGCGATCGCGGTCTCCGCCCTCCTGTTGTTCAGTTTGGAGCACGAGGCCTTCGTCCTGCGGGGCGTGACAGAAGGCAAGCCGGTTCCCAGCGAAGTGTTCTGGGGAATCGGCCATGCGCGCCACGACCTGGTTGCGATCACCGTCCTGTTGTTTCTGCTGAGCGGCTTCGGCATTGCGGCGCTGATCACGTTTCAACATTATGCCGGCACCCGCAAGACACTCGAAGCGGTCAAGGGGCTGGCGCGCAACATCCTGGAAAGCATTCCCACCGGCGTCCTGACCGTCGATCGCGAGGGACGGATCACGGCGGTCAATCCCGCCGCCGTCCTGACGCTCCACCGCGAGACGGATGATCTGCTGGGACGGTCCTTCGAAGAGGTCTTCGCCGAAGGCGACCGGATGCGCGTGGCGCTGGACGGCGCGCTGCGCCGTCGCCTGCACCTGGATCACCACGACATGTCGTACGGAGCCGACGGGAACGTCCGAACGATCCGCATCTCGACCGCGGATCTGGCTGGCGACGACGGCCAGCCCGGCGGCGTCATGCTCCTGCTCAAGGACGTGACGGAATTGCTGGATTTGGAGCGTCGGGTCCGTGTCGCCGACAAATTGGCAGGCTTGCACACCCTCTCGGCCGGGGTGGCCCACGAACTGCGGAACCCCTTGAGCGCGCTCGATCTCAATCTGCACCTGCTGGAGGAGGAACTCGCGTCGCGGGGGGGGCTCGGGCCGAATGTCCGCGCCTATCTCGGTGTCCTGAACGCGGAAACGCGCCGCCTCTCGACCATCCTGGACAACTTCATGCGGTTCGCCAAGCCCGGCTCGGTGCACCCGCAGCCGATGGACACGAGGAAGCTGCTGGCCCACATCACGTCCTTGCTGCGCTATGAAGCGGCCGAACGGGGCATCAGATTGACCGTCGAGCAGACCGACGCTCTGCCTGACCTGTTGGGTGACGAGGCGTATATTGGCCAGGTGTTGGTGAACGTTCTCGTCAATGCCTTTCAGGCGATGCCGGCCGGCGGCCTGTGCCGGATCCACGCCGCCGGCGTCTCCGACGGAGGCCGCAACATGGTGGAAATCGTCGTCCAGGACTCCGGGGTCGGCATCCGGCAGGAGGACATGGCCCGCCTCTTCGAGCCGTTCTACACCACCAAGGACACGGGCAGCGGACTCGGCCTCGCGATCGCCTACCGCATCGTGCAAGACCACGGGGGGACGATCCGGGTGTCCAGCGCACCAGAGACCGGCACGCGGGTGACGGTGTCGTTGCCCGCTGTGTCGGCTACCAGGCCCGCCCAGTCCGTCGGATCGACCGGATCATGATGGAGCCCGCACGCATTCTCGTCGTCGAGGACGAGGTCAACATCCGCACGGCGCTCGTGACCATGCTGGAGAAGCTGGGGCACGAGGTGCGCGGGGCCGCCACCGCGGAGGAGGCGCTGGCGCGGCTCGGCGAAGCCGGGGCCGGCCTGGTACTCACCGATCTCCGCATGCCCGGCATGGGCGGCCTCGAACTCCTCCGCCGCATCAAGACGGACTGGCCCGAAACGGAGTGCATCGTCATGACGGCCTTTGGGTCCATCGACACCGCCGTCGAAGCGATGCGGCTCGGCGCCTACGACTATCTGACCAAACCGATCGATCGGTCGCGCCTGCCCCTGCTGGTCGGCAAGGCGCTGGAGCGGCACGGCCTGGCGACGGAAAATCGCCGGCTCCGCGACCGGCTGGCCACGGGCGCCTGCTATCGGCAGTTGGTGGGGAGCAGCGAGCCGATGCAGCGCGTGTACCGGCTCGTCGAATCGGTGGCCGACAGCGACGTCACGGTCCTCCTGACGGGGGAAAGCGGGACGGGGAAGGAACTCGTCGCCAGGGCCATCCACCACAAGAGTCCGCGCGCCGGAGGGCCGTTTGTGACCGTGAACTGCGGGGCGCTCCCGGAGAACCTCTTCGAGAGCGAATTGTTTGGGTACGAGAAGGGGGCGTTCACGGGCGCCCTGACGACCAAGATGGGGCGATTCGAGTTGGCGCACGGGGGCACGCTCCTGCTGGACGAAGTCGGCGAATTGTCCCTGAAATCGCAGGTGGATTTTCTCCGCGTGCTCGAGACCAAGGAGTTTCGCCGCCTCGGCGGGACGAAGGTCGTGAAAGTGGATGCGCGGATCATCGCGGCGACCAATCGCAATCTGGAAGCGGCCGTCAAAGAGGGCGGCTTTCGGGAAGACCTGTACTACCGCCTCAACGTCGTGCCGATCAGGCTGCCGGCCTTGCGCGAGCGCGGCGACGACATCCCCCTGTTGACGGAGGGGTTTCTCCGCGAGTTCGCCGCGCTGCACCAGCGGGAGCCGAAAGAGGTGTCGCGCGAGGCCATGCGCCTGCTGCGTCTCTACGCCTGGCCGGGGAACATCCGGCAGTTGCGCAATGTGGTCGAACGGCTGGTCGTGACGCTGCGGGACAAGACGATCCTGCCACAACACCTGCCGGAAGAAATTCAAGCCAGCCGGGAGGACGTGCGGACGATGGTGGTGACGCTCGGCACGTCGCTGGACGCGATCGAAAAGGACGTCATCCGGCGGACGCTGGCCGAGGTGACCAATCACCGGGAAAAGGCGGCGAAGCTGCTCGGCATCAGTCTTCGTACCTTGCAGTACAAAATTAAGGAGTATGGCATCCGCGACTGACGTCGACCGGCTGCTTCACGTCGTTCCGCCGTCTCTGCATTTTTTGCATCCTGTCGCTCCGACACGCTCCCGCTCTAACGTTCCGGGAAACCTGGACAATCTTCATCCCGGCCGGACAGCGCGAAAAACCGTTCGTGCAGACTTTGCAGGACACGTCGGTTTTTCCTGCTTCTCGGCGTTCAATACGAAGCCTCTCAGCTTTCCCCCGAAACAAATCTCCGCTCTGTTCTAGGTCGTTCCTCGACTCGGCCTGTTGTGGCATCGGCTATGCACGACTCGCGGTGCAAAAGATCCCAAGCCATCGAGTGCCGAGGCTTCCATGTCAGGTAAGAACAGCCAGAAGGTGCGAGCGCTCCACCTCCGGGAATTGCTGGCGGCCTGTCCCGCGGACCTCGCGGCTCGGTGCGAGCTGGCGGATCTCCTGGAGCAGCTTGGGGAGACAGACGAGGCGCTGGCCCATTGGCGCGAGGCCTTGCATCGCGACCCCAACAATCTCCAGGCGTGGGAAGGCGCGGCTCGTTGCCGAAGGGGAGCGGGCGTTCTCGATGAATCGGGTCCCGTGCGCAAGGATGCGTCGGAGGACGTGTCCCCACATGTTCACGAGAGTTCGGAATGGACGTGGTAGGACGTGAGAGAAGTCGCGCAGGAGATCACCCTCAAGCAATAAAGGAATCAGCCATGCGATATACGGTGACACTGTTGAGCGCGGTTTTCCTGACGACTGCGGGATCGGTGTGGGCATATGAAGAGGTGCCTGTGAAAGATGGCGGAACCTTGCGGGGCGTCGTGACGCTGATCGGCGATGTTCCCAAGCCCAAGGGCTACAATCTGACGACGCTGCCGGATCCGCTCTATTGCGGGCGGATTTCCGACGGCCAAGGCTGGCGCATCCTGCAACCCTTCGACGTGGGCCCTGCCGGCGAATTTCGCGAGGTCGTCGTCTATCTGGAGGGGATCGACAAGGGCAAGCCCTTCGCCGGCGGCAGCGTGCCGCAGATCGAGGCCAAAGACTGCCTCTTTCAGCCCTTCACGACCGTCGTTCGGGACGATCAATCGGTGACGG
>FKKE01002059.1_pt1 | contig 35973 bp, 48 predicted proteins | sample 1106331 | NCBI WGS metagenome assembly FKKE01 (sample SAMEA3931202, study PRJEB13176) | freshwater metagenome | biome: Drinking water system; feature: drinking water; material: freshwater | place: China | collected 2013-02-06
GCGTCGTGACGGAAATCTTGGCGTAATGGGTGGGCGGTTGTTGAGACCGCAGGAGTAAAGAAGTGAAAGTCGATCAACGTATAAGAATTCGGTTGAGGGGATTTGACTACCGTGTTCTGGATCAGTCGGTAGGGGAGATAGTTGAAACCGTTCGTAGGAGTGGAGCAAAAGTCGTTGGGCCCATTCCTCTTCCTACTCGAATTGAAAAAATTACGGTTCAGCGATCGACGCACGCGGATAAGAAGTCCCGCGAGCAGTTTGAAATGCGCACCCATAAGAGGCTGTTGGATATTATGGAGGCGACTCCGGAGACAATGGATTCATTGATGAAGCTCAATCTCGCGGCAGGAGTGGATGTTGAGATCAAGTTATGAGCTGAGTGTCTCGCGGTTACGCTTTGAGCGTGTAATTATGTGGTTTTGAACGAACGAGATAGTTGGGACAACATGACAAACGGATTAATTGGTAAAAAGCTCGGCATGACACAGGTCTTCGATGAAACTCGTCTTACTCCGGTAACCGTAATCGAGGCGGGACCCTGTCGAGTGGTGACGGTTCGCACCAAGGAGCGAGAGCGTTATGAGGCGGTCCAGCTCTCCTTCGGTGAGGTGAAAGAGCGTCGTCTTTCTGGCGCGGAGCTTGGGCATTTGAAGAAGAATCAGGCCCCTGCAAGCCGCGTCTTGCGAGAGTTTAAGAAGGAGGGCGATGCGGCGGTTGGGCAGGTTGTCACGGTAGGAATGTTTAAGAAGGGTGATTGGGTTGATGTGATCGGTGTATCAAAGGGAAAAGGATTTCAGGGTGTCGTAAAGAGACATCACTATGCGGGAGGGCCTGAATCGCATGGTTCCATGTTTCATCGTGCTCCCGGCTCGATTGGGGCGAGCTCATTTCCGTCTCGGGTCTGGAAAGGCAAGACGTTGCCTGGACATATGGGGGCAGAACGTGTGACGGTTCAACGGCTGAAGGTGGTTGAGTCACGATCTGAAGAAAATCTCTTATTTATCCGAGGGGCGGTTCCTGGAGCTACGAATGGGATCGTTGTCGTTCGGAAATCAAAGAAGAGTTAGTATGCCTACGATCGATCTAGTTGATTTGGGAAATAAGAAGGTTGGCACAGTCGACCTGTCGGATCAAGTCTTTGGTTGTGAGCCGCGAGTAGCGCTGGTTCACGAAGCGGTTGTCATGCAGCGTGCATGTGAACGCCGTGGGACAGCTTCTACCTTGCGCCGTGGTGAGGTGAGCGGATCGGGGAAGAAGCCTTGGAAGCAGAAACATACAGGGCGTGCGAGGGCGGGATCGCTTCGCTCTCCCGTCTGGCGTCATGGCGGGAGTGTGTTTGGGCCAAAGCCAAGAAGTTATGCCTATTCGATGCCGAAGAAGAAGTATCGCGCTGCCCTTCAGAGTGCTTTGTCTGCCAAGTTGGCCGATGGAAAGTTGTTTGTGGTGGCGGATCTATCTCTGCAGCAACCAAAAGCCAAGCTCCTGGCTCATGCCTTGAGCGGGTTTGGTGGCGGGGCGGAGGTGCTTCTGGTTGCGGGAAAAACTGAGCCCGGTGTCATGCAGGCTGCTGGTAACTTAGTAGGGGTCAAGGTGCTCAGTGCGGATCAGCTTAATGTGTATGATGTTGTTCGCGCTCAAGTTGTAGTGATTACCCAGGCTGAGCTTGGTCCGATAAATGAGGTTTGGTCATGAAGGTGGGCATGCAGTGGGTGTTGATACAGCCGCTATTGACTGAGAAGATTACAGGGCTTCGGGAGCAAACGAATACGGTGGGCTTCGTGGTGCATCCTGAAGCTAATCGTGTCCAGGTGAAGCAGGCAGTCGAGTCGCTGTTGAAGGTCAAAGTTGAAAAAGTGAATTTGATGAATGTACGTGGGAAGATGAAGCGTCTTGGCAGGTTTGCAGGAAGACGCTCCGATTGGAAGAAAGCCTTTGTCACACTGAAAGAAGGCGAAAAGCTTGAGATGTATGAAAGCGCCTAGTCCGTGTACGTTTTGTTAGTCTGTCTCTGATGGCGGAAATGTAGGAGTCTTCGTTATGGGATTAAAAGTATATCGGCCCACTTCTCCTGGTCGTCGAGGAATGACGGCAGTGGGTACAGAGGAATTGACTAATAAGAAGCCTGAGAAGTCCTTAACCTCTTTTCATCTCAGGACGGGTGGCCGAAATAATGATGGTCGAATGACGATTCGGTTTCGCGGCGCTGGTCATAAACGGTTGTATCGCATTATCGATTTTCGTCGAGATAAGGTGGGTATTCCGGCGAAGGTTGCGGCTATTGAGTATGATCCGAACCGGTCGGCAAGAATTGCGCTCTTGAAATACCGCGACGGCGAGAAGCGCTATATTTTGGCGCCAGTCGGGCTTGCTCTTCATGACGAAGTGCAGTCCGGCCCGAAGGCGGAAATTCGGCCCGGTAATGCGTTGCCCCTGGTTAATATGCCGCTCGGAACGACAATTCATAACATTGAATTGAGGGCTGGTAAGGGCGGGCAGCTGATACGGAGTGCTGGTGGATTTGCTCAGGTGATGGGGCGTGATGGAGATTATGTGCAGGTTCGCCTTAAGTCTGGAGAGATGAGAAGGGTTTTAGGCCATTGCATGGCCACGGTGGGACAGGTAGGGAATGTCGATCACGAAAACGTCAGTGTGGGGAAGGCGGGTAGAAATCGCTGGAAAGGTAAGAGACCGCACGTGCGAGGTGTGGTAATGAATCCAGTTGATCATCCGCATGGTGGCGGTGAAGGTAAATCTGGCCAGGGTAATCCGCACCCAGTTTCTCCATGGGGTCTTCCTACAAAGGGATATAAAACGCGGCACAATAAGAAGACCGATAAGTTCATAATTTCCCGACGTAAGTCAGGAGTGCGCAATGCCTAGATCAGTCAGTAAAGGGGCCTTTGTGGACGGCCATCTTCTAAAAAAAGTCGATCAGATGAATCAGACCAAGGATCGGAAGCTGATCAAGACATGGTCAAGGCGGTCAACAGTGGTGCCTGACATGATTGGTCACACCTTTGCGGTCCATAATGGAAAGAAGTTCATTCCGGTCTTTGTCACTGAGAATATGGTGGGCCATAAGCTTGGTGAATTTGCGCCGACGCGTTTCTTTAAGGGGCACGGTCAGGCAAAGACTGAGAAGGCTGTTGCTCTGAAGTAGTCTCTGGCGTGCGGTGTTTGCGCGGTTGGAGACAGGATCTGAATCATTTGATTTTAGGGATGTTGAAGGGTAACGGGATTCTACGATGAGTCAAGCACATGCCATTCTTAGGTTTGTCCGTGTTGCGCCGAGAAAAGCTAAACCGGTGATCGATATGATCCGGGGTCAACAAGTTCCAATGGCACTGGCCATGTTAAAGCACACGCCTCGACACGCAGCACGCGTTGTGGAGAAACTGCTTCGCTCTGCCGTGGCGAACGCCGAGTTAAAAGAGCTAGGTGATAGTGAGTCCATGGTGGTCTCCAAGGCGTTTGTCAACTGTGGCCCAACATATAAGCGTGTGAGGGCCAGATCCATGGGAAGGGCGAATGCGATCCAGAAGCGTACCAGTCACATTACCGTGGTGGTTGCAGCATCAGAACGTCGGCATCAAACGAAGTAAGCTGATTTTTAATTATTGAGGCATAGCGCGCATGGGTCAGAAAACACATCCAATAGGTTATCGGCTCGGTTACAACTATACCTGGAGCTCTCGTTGGTATGCTGGGAAAGATTATGCCAAGTTGCTCCATCAAGATGTAAAGATCAGAAAGGTGGTGAAGGCTCGCCTTTACCATGCTGGTGTTGCGAAAGTTGAAATTGAGCGTTCTGGGGATCAAACTCGGGTCATTATTCATACAGCTCGACCCGGGATCATCATTGGTCGAAAGGGCGCTGAAGTTGACAAGCTCAAGGCCGACCTTGAAAAGCAATATGGTGGGCAAGTCTACATCACCGTAAAAGAAATTAAGAAGCCGGAGCTGGATGCACAGCTTGTCAGTGAGAATGTCGCGACGCAGTTGGAAAAGCGTGTTGCATTCAGGCGAGCCATGAAGCGAAGCGTGCAATCAGCATTGCGACTTGGTGCTCAAGGGATCAAGATCATGGTGGCCGGCCGCTTGGGCGGTGCAGAAATCGCTAGGACGGAGTGGTATCGAGAAGGACGAGTGCCTCTACATACGCTTCGAGCTGAAATCGATTATGGCTTTGCCGAGGCTCATACAACCATGGGGCAGATCGGGGTGAAGACATGGATTTATAAGGGTGAACTTCTGCCCGTGCAACCCATGAAAGCAGAATCAACATTGGATAGACGGTTTGGGTGAGGAGATCGAGCTGTGTTAGCCCCTAAGAAAGTAAAATTCAGAAAGATGCAAAAAGGCCGGATGAATGGGAAGGCCTATCGTGGCGGTCAAATTACCCTCGGTGAGTTCGGGTTGAAGGCGCTAGAGCCGGGGTGGGTGACGAGCCGTCAAATTGAGGCAGCCCGTATCGCTATTACGCGATATGTAAAGCGAGGTGGGCAAGTCTGGACCAGAATTTTCCCGGACAAGCCAATCACGAAAAAGCCCGCTGAAACTCGAATGGGAAAGGGAAAGGGCAATCCTGAGTACTGGGTAGCAGTGGTAAAGCCGGGGCGGATTCTGTATGAAATGGACGGTGTCACGCCAGAGACTGCTCGTGAGGCTTTTCGTCTTGCATCTCACAAGTTGCCGGTCGCTACCAAGATAGTCATCCGTGGCGAGTTTGGGTGAAGGGGTTACGCGTAAGCTTGTGAAGGAAACAGGGGACCTATATGGCGCTTGATTTGAAGGAATTGCAGGGCATGGGTACTGGAGAGCTTCAGGAAAAGGAGCAGCAGCTTGTGCAGGAACTGTTTACGCTCCGGTTTCAGTTCGGCACGGGTCGTCTCGAGAATCCGATGCAAATTCGAAAGACGAAGCGTGATATTGCACGAATCAAGACGGTCCTTAATCAGGTCCGAAGCCAAACCGACGAGTCGAAAAGGTAAGGGATGCTATGGCTGAGGTTGTAAAACGGCGGCACTGGTACGGTGACGTCGTCAGTAACAAGATGCAGAAGACTGTGGTGGTGGTGGTGTCCCGATCCGTTGTCCATCCCGTCTACAAGAAAGTCCTCAGGCGGGTGACAAGGTTGAAGGCACATGATGAAGGCGGCTTGTGCAAGGTCGGGGATCGGGTGAAGCTGGTCCAAACGAGGCCGCTCAGCAAAGAAAAGAATTGGCGAGTAGTTCAAGTTATGGAAAAGGGGCAGCCTGAAAAATAGAAACGTTCTTTCGGTGATGTTCGGCACTTGAGCTTTGTAGGATTATATCAATGATTCAGAACTATACATACATGGACGTGGCGGACAACTCCGGAGCCAAGCAGGCGATGTGTTTTCATGTCTTTGGAGGAACGCGTCGCCGCTATGCATCGCTGGGCGATATCGTTGTGGTTGCAGTGAAGGAAGCGATCCCGCAGGCTGGTGTCAAAAAAGGGGATGTGAGTCGGGCTGTTATTGTTCGAACGACGAAAGAAGTTCGTCGGGAAGACGGGTCCTACATCAAGTTTGACAGAAATGCCTGTGTTTTGATCAATAAAGACGGTGAGCCAATCGGTACGCGTATCTTTGGTCCTGTCGCGCGCGAGCTGCGTTGGAAGAAGTTCATGAAGATCATTTCATTGGCACCGGAAGTTTTGTAGCGTCGAACGAGCGAGGGGTGTTGTGCAAGTACTCCGAAAAAGCAGAATTAGAAAAGGCGACACGGTAATTGTTGTTTCCGGTCGAGAGCGCGGCAAGACGGGAAAAGTCTTGTCGGTAGATCTTCGTGAGGGGAAAGTGGTCGTCGAGAAGCTGAATATTATCAAGCGACACACGAAACCTAATCAGAAGGCGAAGCAGGGAGGGATCCTGGAGCGAGAGGCCCCCCTGCAAATTTCCAACGTGATGTTTTTCTGTCCGGTCACGCAGAAGCCGACGCGGGTAGGAATGCGGACGCAAGCCGATGGGCGGCGAGTGCGCTTCAGCAAGAAATCTAACGAGATTTTGGAATAGGGTTGGCAATGGCTAAGGAACCAAAAAGCAGAACGAGTAAACCTGCCGACAGGAAAGCTTCTAAGAAAGAGGCCCCTCAGCTCGATCAGGGGAGTGCGGAGTCCAAGTTTCGGCCCAGACTTCGCGATATGTACGAACAGCAAGTGGTGCCGGCGTTGATGAAGGAGTTTGGCTACAAAAACGTGATGCAGGTTCCTAAGCTCGAGCGGGTTGTGCTGAATGTCGGCATGGGTGAAGCAATTCAAAATGTGAAGCTTCTTGAAAGTGCCGTGACCGAATTAAGTATGATCACCGGGCAAAAGCCGGTGGTGACTCGTGCGAAGAAGGCCATTGCAGGATTCAAGCTCAGACAGGGCCTTCCCATTGGTGCCAAGGTTACACTGCGCAGCCGACGAATGTACGAATTCTTCGATCGGTTGGTGACGTTAGCACTTCCTCGAATCCGTGATTTTCGGGGCATCTCTCCTAAGGCATTTGATGGTCGTGGCAACTATACCCTTGGGTTGAAAGAGCAGCTGATCTTCCCGGAGATCAAGTACGATGAGGTGGCTTCCATTCATGGTATGGATATCACGGTGGTCACCACTGCAAAAACAAACGACGAAGGCAAGGCTCTGTTAAAGCATCTCGGGATGCCTTTCCGAACGTAAGGAAGGCAACGCGAGTATTTGGTGTTGGTCGGACGGAAGGAGTCTCTGTGTCACGCTTAGCATTGAGAAATAAAGCTGCGACAAAACCAAAGTTCTCCACCCGTCAATATCATCGATGTGGTGTGTGTGGGAGGGTTCGCGGGTATTTGCGTCGGTTTCGGATGTGTCGAATTTGTTTTCGTGTCTTGACGCTCAGGGGAGAGATTCCCGGAGTGAGGAAGTCGAGCTGGTAGCCGGTATTCACGGCTGGAATGGCAGTCAACGAAAGAATAGCACTGAGGGGTAGAAGGACATAGCATGGTTACCGATCCAATCGGCGATCTTCTCGTTCGGTTAAAGAATGGCGCCCAACGGCGCTTTGAAACAGTGACGGTTCCGACGTCCAAGCTCAAGCGTGCGATTCTCGAAATATTAAAGAGAGAGGGTTACGTTGAGGGGATTGAAGATGGCACTGAAAATGGGCATCCCGTTCTTCATGTGCGTCTCCGATATGTCGGGGAGGGACAACCGATGATTACAGGGCTTGAGCGTATCAGTAAGCCAGGTCGTCGGGTCTATGTCGGGAGTCAAGATATTCAAAAAGTTCGGAATGGGATTGGTGTGTCAATCCTTTCAACATCCAAAGGAATTATGACGGATCAGGAATCTCGCAAGAGTCATCTTGGGGGCGAGGTTCTTTGCTCGGTGTGGTAAGAATACCGGTCGTTCGGACCTCGGATGAAGGGTGTAGGAGATCATGTCGCGTATTGGGAAAAAACCGATTGCCATTCCAGCCGGAGTGGAAGTAAAGACCGTCGGGTCGACTGTGACTGTCAAGGGCCCCTTGGGGAAGTTGGATTGGTCCATGGTCCAGGGGCTTGATGTGGCTGTTAAGGACGGTCAGGTCCTTGTCGGACGATCCAGCAATGATCGCAAAGTAAGAGCTCTGCATGGGCTCACACGTGCGGAGTTGAACAATATGATCCAGGGCGTTACCAAGGGGTATGAACGCTCGCTTGAGATCACCGGGGTTGGCTACAAGACGCAACTTCAGGGCAGAACGTTGAGCTTTAATGTCGGCTACATCAACCCAGTTTTGTATCAAGTCCCGACCGGGATTGATGTGAAGGTTGATAAGCAAACGCTCATAAACGTCAAAGGAGTTGATAAGCGATTGGTTGGTCAGGTTGCGGCCGATCTGCGAGCGATTAAGCCTCCTGATGTGTATAAGCAAAAGGGTGTTCGTTATGCTGGCGAGACCTTGCGCAAAAAAGAAGGTAAAACCGGGAAGTAGGGACTGACAATGAATGCTGCAGATAAAGTTCGACAGCTTGAACGGCGGCGCAAACGTGTGCGACAGGTGATCCTGGGTACATCGGAGCGTCCTCGTCTGAATGTTTTCCGGAGTACTGCTCACATCTATGCTCAGGTTATCGATGACATTCGAGGAACCACGCTTGCTGCCGCTTCGTCGCTTGATAAATCGATTCGCACATCAGTGAAGTCGACAGGAGGAATTGAGGCGGCCAAGGCGGTCGGAAAGTTGATTGCCGATCGTGCAAAATCGGTGAAAGTTACCGCAGTGGTCTTTGACCGAGGTGGACGAATGTATCACGGTCGCATCAAAGCTTTGGCTGATGCATCTCGCGAGGGTGGGCTTCGGTTTTGACACTGCGTCTTGAGTGGCATGGGTCGAAGGATCGGCGGCGATTCTCTGTGTCAGCATTTAACAGAACATTGGACTGAGGGGTGCGAGCGTGCGAGTCAATCCCGATGAGTTGAGTCTGAAAGACAAAGTGGTGTTTATTAACCGTGTGGCAAAGGTCGTCAAGGGCGGAAAACGGTTTAATTTTTGCGCACTCGTGGTCGTCGGTGATGGCCATGGATGGGTTGGGATTGGCAAAGGTAAGGCTGCCGAGGTCCCTGTTGCGATTTCCAAAGCCGTGGAACAGGCCAAGAAGCACCTGGTCCATGTTCCTCTCAAGGGAGGGACGATCCCACATGAGGTGCATGGTCTCTTTGGGGCAGAGCATGTGCTGCTAAAACCTGCTGTTGACGGAACGGGGATCATTGCAGGAGGTGCAGTTCGTGCGGTGGTGGAATTGGTTGGTGCTCACAATGTCATTGCTAAAACCTTGGGACGCGGGAATCCATTCAATGCGGTGCGTGCCACACTTGATGGCCTCATGCAGTTGAGAAATATCGATGATGTGCTTCGTTTCCGTCGGCAAGCAGCGGGTGAAGGGCGTGAAAGGGCGGCAGTATAATGGGACCAACAACAACCACAAAATCCAAGGTATCTCAGGCGCAGACTGTGCGAGTGACCTTGCGGCGTAGTCCGATAGGTACACCAGAAGGCCACCGACTTGTCTTGCGAGGATTGGGGCTCCGACATATTCGTCAGACGGTGATTCGTCCGGATACCCCCCAAGTCCAAGGGATGATTCAAAAAGTTAGCTATCTGCTCGAGGTTGGACGTCCATGAATCTACATAATTTAACACCAGCACCAGGATCGAAAAAGCGCCGGAAGCGTATTGGCCGCGGCCCAGGTTCTGGTCATGGCAAGACGGCAACTAAAGGACATAAGGGGCTTTTGGCACGATCCGGTGGAGGAAAGCGCCCGGGGTTTGAGGGTGGGCAAATGCCATTGGTCCGGAGGCTGCCCAAGTTTGGTTTTAGGAATCCATCCCGGATCGAGTATGCCATTGTCAACGTGAAGAGTTTCGAGCAATGGACGCGGGAAGGGACGGTTACTCCCCAGGTGATGGTTGATGCCGGATTGGTTAAACGCAAGTGCCTACCGATCAAGATTCTCGGAGTTGGAGAGCTGAAGAAACCGCTAGTCGTTCAGGCGCATAAGTTTAGTAAATCAGCAGAGGCTAAGATTCAAGCGGCTGGCGGGAGAGTTGAGGTTATCGGCGGTGCTTGAACGTCTTCTGACTAGCTTTCAGAATATTTTTAAAATCCCCGAGCTGCGTACTCGTGTCCTGTTTACGCTCGGGATGCTGGTTGTGTATCGGATCGGGTCCCATATCCCGACACCTGGGATCAATGGCGAAGCCCTTTCGGAATTCCTTCAAAAACAGGGCGGTTCGTTGCTCGGGTTTTTGGATATTTTTTCAGGCGGTTCCCTGTCCCGTTTGACGATCTTTGCCCTCGGCATCATGCCGTACATCAGCGCGTCGATTATTCTTCAGCTGTTAACGGTTGTTATCCCGCATTTAACCAAACTTGCTAAGGAAGGTGAGCGGGGCCGTAAGAAGATTATCCAGTATACGCGATTTGGGACTATTGGCATCGCCCTGATTCAGGGGTTTGGCATTGCTATCGGGCTTGAACAAATGAATCAAGGGGCCTTTGTCCTCAATGCCGGTTGGGGATTCCGACTGATGACAGTGATCACCCTCACTGCTGGTACCGGGTTCTTAATGTGGTTGGGTGAGCAAATTACCGAACGAGGGATTGGTAACGGCATATCTTTGATCATCTTTGCCGGGATTGTAGCCAGATTGCCCGCGGCCGTGGCGCAGACATACAATCTCTACGAGATTGGTCAGCTTAATGCTTTTTTGCTTATTGGGTTGGCGCTTTTGATGGTGGCGGTGGTTGCGGCTATCGTCTTCTTGGAGAGTGGACGAAGAAAAATCCCCGTCCAATATGCAAAGCGTGTAATCGGCCGACGTGTCTACGGGGGGCAAAGTACACACATACCGTTGAAGATCAATACGGCAGGTGTTATCCCTCCCATTTTCGCCTCGTCCATTATTGCCTTCCCCGCTACGATTGCGGGTTTCTTTGAGACTCCCTGGGTCCAAGCCATTGGTGCTCAGTTGGCACCGGGCTCACTTCTCTACACATTGATGTACGTTGGCTTAATTGTGTTTTTCTGTTTCTTCTACACTGCGGTTGTGCTCAATCCTGTCGATATGGCCGACAATATGAAAAAGTATGGGGGCTTTATCCCTGGAATCAGGCCGGGTCAGCGAACGTCAGATTATATTTATAGTGTATTAACTAAAATCACCTTTGCCGGAGCCATGTACCTTGCCATCGTGTGTGTCATCCCTGAGCTCTTGATTTATAAGCTTAACGTGCCGTTTTATTTTGGCGGCACCTCGCTTTTGATTGTGATCGGGGTCGGGTTGGATACCGCCCAGCAAATTGAATCTCATATGCTCATGCGCAATTACGAGGGATTCCTTGGAAAAGGTATGGCTCCACTGCGTGGGAGAAGTAGTTAGTTATGCGGGTGGTCTTTCTCGGCGCTCCCGGTGTTGGTAAAGGCACACAAGCTGAAAGAGTCGTTGCCCATTATCAGATCGCCAAGATATCGACTGGTGACTTGCTCCGAGCAGCTGTTCGTAATAAGACATCGCTTGGCCTAGAAGCCAAGGGACATATGGATGAGGGGCGGCTCGTTCCCGATTCAGTCGTCATTGGATTAGTGAAGGAAAAACTAACTGAAATACCGAAACCGAAGGAATTCATTCTGGATGGGTTCCCAAGAACCGTTCCCCAGGCAGAAGCACTCGCCGAGGTGCTGGATGGGCAGGGGATCCCGCTCGATCGTGTCATCAATTTTCGTGTTTCAAGGGAAGAGATTATCAAGCGCTTGAGTGGTCGAAGGAGCTGTCCTAAGTGTCAAGCCACCTATCATATTGATTTTGCTCCGCCAAAGAGTGATGACTCCTGTGATCGATGCGGTGAGATTTTGGTTCAGCGTAGTGATGATCAGCGAGAGGCAATTGAAATGCGTCTGAAAGTGTATGAGGAGCAAACCGCCCCATTGATTAGTTTCTATGAGCAGCGGCGATTATTGTCTCATCTCAATGGCGCTGAATCGGTTGAGGATGTCTATCAAGAACTCATGCGCACCCTGTCGGTATACCAGACGGCATGATCATTCTGAAAACGCCAGCCGAAATCGAAGTTATGGCGGCGGCTTCACGAGTGGTGGCTGAGGTTCTCGATATTGTAAAGGCGGCTGTTTGTCCAGGTATCAGCACGGACGAACTTGATTCGATCGCGGAGAAGGAAATTCTGGCGCGCGGTGCAATCCCGGCGTTTAAAGGGTATAGAAACTATCCCAAGACGCTCTGCGCCTCTGTGAATGAGCAAGTAGTTCACGGCATTCCATCGCGTAGAAAACTGAAGGACGGAGACATCATCGGTTTGGATCTTGGCGCAATTGTGGGGGGCTTTTACGGTGATTCAGCTGTGACTGTTGCCGTGGGTCACATCCAATCTGAAACGGAAAAGTTAGTGCGGGTGACACGAGAGGCGCTTTACCTTGGAATTCAGCAGGCGGTTGTCGGCAATCGTGTAACGGACATTTCGTATGCGGTCCAGGCCTGTGTAGAGGCTGCCGGGTTTTCAGTCGTTACGGAGTTTGTGGGCCATGGAATTGGACGGCAGTTACACGAAGAGCCCCAAGTTCCTAACTATGGAAAATCCGGGCAAGGGCCTCGCTTGCAGTCTGGTATGGTCCTGGCGATCGAGCCGATGGTGAATATGGGGAGGAGTGCTGTTCGTATCTTGAATGATCGCTGGACGGCGGTTACCGTGGATGGAAGTTTATCCGCACACTTTGAGCACACGATTGCCATACAACCAACAGGCGTTCCGCGTATTTTGAGTCAATTGGAGTACTCTTAGATTACCGTTGTTAAGAAGGTTCAGCCACGGATATGGCAAAAGAAGACATTATTGAGGTTCAAGGTTCGGTTGCCGAGACGCTTCCCAATGCCATGTTTCGAGTCAAGCTGGAAAACGGCCATGTCATATTGGCTCACATCTCTGGCAAAATGCGCATGCATTTCATTCGCATTTTGCCAGGTGACAAGGTTACGGTGGAGATGTCTCCGTACGATTTGACCAGGGGTCGAATCACCTATCGATTTAAGTAACGGGAGTTGAGGATTGCCATGAAGGTCAAGTCGTCAGTAAAGCCTATTTGTGCAAAGTGTAAGGTCGTACGCCGTCGTGGTGTCGTGCGGATTCTCTGTAAAAACCCGCGGCATAAGCAGCGACAAGGGTAGCGTTGGGTGATGGAGCAGTGATGCTGAGTTCGGTACATGTAGATTCAGGAGAGCAGGGCAGCCTGGTGGCTCGTACCTGACGCTCATAGCTGGAGGAAGAATGGCACGTATTGCTGGTGTCGATTTGCCGAGGAATAAACGAACGGATATCGGACTCACGTATATCTACGGGATTGGTCGGACCTCGGCTCAGCAAATTCTCGCTGAAGCCGGTATTGATGGTGCCGTTCGTGTGAAGGATTTAAGCGAAGATAAAATTGTGAAATTGCGTGAGATTATTGAGCGTGATTATCGGGTCGAGGGAGATCTTCGGAAAGAAGTGTCGTTGAATATTAAGCGGCTGGTTGATACCGGGACATACCGAGGCCTCCGGCATCGGAAAGGCTTGCCTGTTCGAGGGCAGCGGACCAAAACCAATGCCAGAACCAGAAAAGGACGTCGTGCCGGTGTGAGTAGTAAGCCAAGACCGACTACAGCTAAACCGGGGCCCCGTGCGTAGTCTACTCCACCATCGAGAGGAGCGAGTATGAGTGTGAAAAAAGGCAAAAAGAAAGAGCGCCGGATCGTTCAGAGTGGGGTGGCTCATGTGCAGGCCTCGTTCAATAACACCATTGTCACCATCACGGACATGAGTGGTAATACGGTGGTCTGGGCAAGTGCCGGGAATCAAGGGTTTAAAGGCTCCCGCAAGAGTACACCATTTGCAGCACAGCGTGCAGGAGAAGCGGCGGCAAGAAAGGCAATGGAAAGCGGAATGCGCCAGGTCGATGTGTATGTGAATGGACCTGGTTCTGGACGCGAGTCGGCGATCCGTTCCCTGCAGGGGGCCGGATTGCGGATCAACTTGATTCGTGACGTGACGCCGATTCCGCATAATGGGTGTCGTCCACCCAAGCGGCGTCGAGTCTAATTCATGCGAGCGAATGAGTCGTAGAGGTTTGAAGTCTCAGGTGACGCGGTAATCAACGACTCGGGCAGCTCTTTTCCGAGGAGGCATCAGTGGCAAAGTATCGTGGTCCTGTCTGTCGGTTGTGTCGGCGCGAAGGGGAAAAGCTCTTTCTGAAGGGCACGCGCTGCATGACGGAAAAATGTGCGATCGAACGCCGCAGCTATCCCCCAGGTCAACATGGACAGGGGCGCCAAAGAACATCCGACTATAGCTTGCAGCTTCGTGAAAAGCAAAAACTCCGTCGGATTTATGGCCTTCAAGAATGTCAGTTTCGGGGCGTCTTTGAACGTGCCGAACGACAAACTGGAGTCACGGGAGATGCCTTATTGCGTCTACTCGAATGCCGTCTGGATAACGTCGCGTATCGATTGGGCTTCGGGGCGTCGCGTAAGCAGGCGCGCCAGCTAGTCAGTCACGGTCATTTCACGTTGAATGGCAAAAAGATTACAGTAGCCGGGGCTTTAGTGAAACCTGGCGATGTGATCGAGATTCGGGAGCGGAGTCGAGATCTGATGGCGATTCAGGCTGCCTTGGAATCGGTTGATAGCCGCGGAATTCCAGAATGGTTGGAGCTGGACCGGGGAGCGTTCAAAGGGATCGTACGGGCGCTTCCTGCCAAAGACCAGATCACGCTGCCAGTGAACGAGCAGATGGTGGTGGAATTATACTCTCGGTAGCTCACTGGTCTGGCCATTGGTCAATCAGGTATAAGCCGTCAATGTGTTTCTCACTCGATGGTAGGGAGGGTGGGTCATGATCAAAGCGATGAAGGACTTTCAGATCCCAATGCGGGTGGAAGTCGACAAGGATACACAGTCCCCCACGTTCGGCCGCTTTACAACGGAAGCGTTTGAGCGGGGGTTCGGTACCACGATTGGTAACGCCCTCCGTCGCATTTTGTTGTCGTCGCTTACGGGTGCTGCGGTGACCACGGTGAAGATCGAGGGGGTTGTTCATGAATTTTCAACTATCTCCGGCGTGACGGAGGATGTCACGGCCATTATCTTGAATATTAAGAGTCTTCGCTTGGCGCTCCATACGGACAAACCGAAGACCATTCGCTTGAAGAAGAAGGGGCCTGGCGAAGCGAAAGGCTCCGATGTCCTTCATGATGCTGAGGTAACGATTCTGACCCCTGATTTGCATATTGCGACCCTCGATAAGGATGCCACGCTGGATATTGAGATGACGGTGAAGCATGGGCGCGGATATGTCCCGGCGGAACGCAACAAGGAAGAAGGGTTGCCGATTGGCGTGATCGCCATTGACTCGGTATTTTCTCCGATCAAACGGGTAAACTTTCACGTGGAAAATGCCCGCGTCGGTCGTATGACCGATTATGACAAACTGGCGATGGAGATCTGGACCGATGGCACCATTAGCCCAAGAGATGCCCTATCCAATGCCGCGGGGATCTTACGAGAGCATCTGGATATTTTCATCAATCCAGAGGAGCGCAGTGAAGGGAAGAGCGAGGCGGGGTATGAGGAGTCTCATCGCGAGGTGAACAAGAACCTCTCGCGAAGTGTGAATGAGCTAGAGCTGTCTGTTCGGGCTGCCAATTGCCTGAAAAATGCGAATATCAAGACGATCGCAGATTTAGTGCAAAAGTCTGAAGGGGAGATGTTACGGACAAAGAACTTCGGGAAAAAGTCTCTGAACGAAATCAAGGAGATTCTCACTGAAATGGGGCTTTCATTAGGGACGAAGGTTGAAACGGCGTCGTCGCCACATAACGGAAGTCCGAAGTCGGAATGATGATTCTTAGCCAAGGGGAACACCGTGCGACATAGAAAAAAAGGCCGACAACTTGGCCGCCAGACCAAACACAGAGGGGCCCTTTTTCGAAACCTCGTCACGTCGTTGCTGGATCAGGAACGTATTGAAACGACGGAAGCAAAAGCCAAGGAAATAAGGGGTTTTACTGACCGCATGATTACGCTTGGGAAGGAAGGGACGCTTCCTGCCAGACGGAGAGCTTTGGGGTTTCTTCGAAGTAAGTCCGTGGTCTCAAAGCTTTTTGACGATGTTGCCGCGCGGTTTAAGGATCGACCAGGTGGCTACACTAGAATCATCAAGACTCGCCGTCGTATCGGAGATGCGGCGGAAATGGTGGCCATTGAGTTGGTTGCGCGTCAAGACACGATGCCCCAGAAGAAATCGGCTACAAGCCAAGGGCAGTCTCAACCGGCTGGAGCTGGTACATCGGCCTAGTTTTCTGCCATTTTAAAATAGTCGTCACATGAAAAGACTCCCATGCCGAGAGGCATGGGAGTCTTTTTTCTTTTCCGAGGAGGCGTTTACTTGATTGATATCGCATGCTAAGATCGTGCCAGTTTTTGAAGTTGATTCATAATCTTATGCGTGGAGAACCGGTTAGATATGTTGGAAGTTTTTGCGCGCCGTGCCCTTCTTTCCTTGAGTGTACTTCTGGCGATATTTCTTGGTTATCTTCTCTTCAGAAATGCAGCATCTTCTCCTAGTAGCAGGCCCATCTTATCAGGCGCAATCGAAAAGGCGGATGCGAAGCTCGAGGAGTTTACATTTACTCAGTCGAAGGGGGATGCCGTTGAATGGCAGATTCAAGCCAAACAGGCACGCCTCTTTGAGCAGGAAAAGCGTGCAGTTCTGCATGAGGTTATCCTTAGGTTTTATGGAGGGTCAGGAGATGAGGTGACGGTTCAGGGTGAAGAGGGTACTTTTAATACGGCCACGAAGGATTTTGTGCTGGCCAATCAACACGCTCCTATCGTCGTACAAACGAGGAGTGGGTATACCATTTATACCAAGAGACTGGAATGGGTCGAGGCAGTGCGGGAGATTCGGACGACGGCTCCGGTTCGGATTGTGGGCCATGGGTTGGAGATCCGCGGGCAAGGGTTGATGGGGCGAATATCATCGGAAGAGTTTGAGATACTTCAAGATGTTCATGTGGATCTGGTGTCTCCTTCTTAGTGTCGTAGTATCAGCCACTTCGGCCGCCGCTCCAGCCGCTGACTCCGGAAGCCTGAAGCGGAGCGTAGAAGCGCCTGGTGTTCCAACGACCATCACCTCTAATCGGATGACGGTACGGAATCAGGAGAGCCGGGCTGTCTTTGAGGGGGCGGTGGTGCTTACTCGAGGCTCCTTGGTCGTTCACTCCGATAAGATGATCGTGTCCTTCCAGCCAAAGAATTCTGATGCGGCGCCAACGGAGCGCAAGGGGCCAGATCAACGTGAATCCGTTCAGCCCGCATCTCTCGGGCAACCTGGGCATTCAGGAGCAGCGATGTCCAGCCGTTCCGTAAACCGAGTTGAAGCGATCGGAGAGGCGCATCACGTGAAAATCAAGTATGAAAATGGCAATGCGACTTGTCAAAAGGCTGTCTATTTCTCGGATGGTGACAAGGTTGTATTGACGGGTGATCCGGTGGCTTGGGAAAAGGGGGCGCGCGTCAGCGGTAAACAGATTACCATCTATTTGGCGGAGGAACGGAGCGTGGTGGAAGGAGGATCGCATATCCGCATTGAAGGCGAAGGGCAGAATGGACAATGACTCCAAGCATTGAGGAAGACCCGAGGATAGTGGTGGAGAGCGTGGGACGAGGGGACGGTGCGTCACTAAAGGCGAATGGACTCGTGAAAAGCTTTCGTGGCCGAAAGGTCGTGAAAGGCGTGGCAATCGAAGTCTTTGCCGGTGAAGTCGTGGGTCTCCTTGGGCCTAACGGAGCCGGCAAGACGACTATTTTCGACATGATGGTCGGATTATGTCAACCGGATGAGGGACAGATCAACTTCAAGGGCGAATCCGTCACGAATCTTCCAATGTATAGGCGCGCGCGGAAGGGTATCGGGTACCTGCCGCAGGAGTCGTCGGTGTTTCGTCGCCTCTCCGTGGAAGATAATGTTCTGGCCATTCTGGAAATGCTGGGATATGCTCGTCAAGATAGAACTCAACGGGTCGATGCACTGCTTAAAGAATTGGACCTCCAGCACATTCGAAAGAGCATGGCCTACGCCCTTTCCGGAGGAGAGCGTCGGCGACTGGAGATCACGCGCGCTCTGGCGGCTACCCCATCCTTTATGCTGCTGGATGAGCCATTTGCGGGAATTGATCCGATCGCGGTGGCAGATATTCAGCAGATCATCACGCGGCTTAAAGTCAAAGGAATCGGCATCTTGATTACTGATCATAATGTCCAGGAAACGCTCTCTATCGTTGATCGAGCGTACATCATCAATGAAGGAGTGATCCTAGAATCGGGCCCCCCTGACGTGATTGTGCGGAGCGAAACAGCCAGAGCGGTGTATCTTGGAGAACAGTTTCGGTTGTAGGAACATGAACGGTCGACCATGAAACTTCGTCTTGATCTCAAACTCAGCCAAAAACTCATCATGACGCCACAGTTGCAACAGGCGATTAAGCTTTTGCAACTGTCACGCCTTGAACTGCAACAGAGCCTGACGCAGCATCTCTTGGAGAATCCCCTGCTAGACGAAGTCCAATCCGATGTCGAAGAGGGAGAATCCTCGGTCAGTGAAGGGAAGGCAGAAGAAGGTGTGATGCCGGCTGGGCAGGAACAGAGCGTTCAGGATGAATCGAGAGAAGAGCGAGGAGCACCGGAAGAGTTCTCCGCATCGGGTTGGGAAGAGTATATCGGCAGAGATCGGCGAGGTGGGGATTCTGAATATGCTGCCACGCAGGATGACCTGCCTTCCTATGAGCAGACGGTGGCCAAGCCCACTTCGCTGGAAGAACATCTGCTCTGGCAGTTGTCGTTATCGACACTTACGGATCGAGAGAAGACCGCCGGCCGTTTGATCATTGGGAATCTAGATGACGACGGCTATCTGCGCATGTCCTTGGCTGAGGTGATCGCTGGAACAGACTTTACAGAATCGGAGGCGGAGTCAGTCCTGAAAGACGTTCAGACTTTTGATCCGACCGGGGTCGCGGCCAGGGATCTTCCGGAATGTCTTCTTCTGCAATTGCGGCATTTAGGTCGTAACCCATTCGGGTCGCTTGGCGCGCCTCCCGGGGCACTCAAGGGGTCCGTTATCGAAGCCATTGTGCTCCACCACTTGAAAGATTTGGAAAGGAGACAATACGCAAAAGTTGCGAAGGCGCTGAACGTGACAGTCGAGGACGTCTTTCACGCAACCAAGGTTATTGGGGAGCTTGAGCCGAAACCAGGGCGACCATTCATTAATACTCAAAACTACGTCATCGTGCCGGATGTGTTTGTCGTCAAGAATGAAGGGGAGTGGGTGGTGCTGTTAAACGATGACGGATTGCCACGGATGAGAATCAGTCCGTATTACAAGCAACTCATTTCGTCAGGGCAGAATGGCACGCCTGAGACAAAAGCCTATATGGACGAAAAAATGAGGGCCGCGCAGTGGGTGATTCGAAGTATCGAGCAGCGTAACAGAACCATTGTGAAAGTGGTTTCGAGTATCGTCAAGTTTCAAGAGGAGTTTTTTGAACACGGAGTGCAGTATCTAAAGCCCTTAGTTTTAAAACAGGTGGCTGAGGATATTGGGATGCATGAGTCCACGATCAGTCGCGTGACAGCCAATAAATACATGTACTGTCCCCAAGGCATGTTGGAGCTCAAGTTCTTCTTCAATGCCGGACTCCAGCGGGCGGACGAACCGTCCGGCATGCACTCTTCGGTCTCGGTTCGAGATATGATCAAAACCTTGGTAGCGGAAGAGGATACTAAGCGGCCATTAAAGGATGAAGAGATAGCAGCCAGGCTTTTTGGCCAGGGCGTGCGCATTGCAAGGAGGACGGTGGCCAAATATCGAGCGGAATTGAACATTGCGTCGGCTAGCCAGCGGAAGCAGTTTTTTTGATGGACGTGACATCGTAACAGGCTGGATTGATGGGAGGTAGGCATGAAATTGAAAATCACAGGCCGCCACATGGACGTGACGCCAGCGTTGAGAAGCTATGTCGACACTCGATTTAGCCGGCTGGATCGTTATGGGCTAAGGGTTGGGTCGTTACAAGTCATCTTAGGAGTTGAAAAGCTTCAACATAAGGCGGAAGTGACCGGAATAGTGAGCGGCAAGCGAGTACAGGCTAAGGTCACAACGCCGGAGATGTATGCCACCATTGATGCACTCGTGGATCGTGTAGACGCGCAGTTTCGTAAATTGAAGGAGCGCCTTGTTAGTCACAAACCAGACAAGCCGAAGAAGCGAAAAGTAGCTCCGTGAGGCCTCTTTATTGCGGAGGTTGTCCTCTGGGCCGCTTGGATGCATCGAGTTGCCTCACGCGCTATGGGTGGAATGACTTGTTGGTTGGGTCCTGCTTCCACGGCACGATGAGTTGAAGTGCCGTCGTTCGTGGTCGGCAATCAGGGATCCATGAAGATGAGCGGAGTCACATGGCGCGACTCAATCTAGTCATTATCAGCGGATTGTCCGGCTCCGGGAAATCCTATGCGTTGAAAGCTTTCGAAGACGCCGGGTACTTCTGCATCGATAACCTTCCTCCCGCCCTCCTCCCGACCTTCGTGGATCTTTGTCACCAGCAACATAGTGAAATTGCAAACGTCGCGCTTGGGGTTGATGTGAGAGAGCGGGGCTTCTTTGCAGACTTTGTAGGGATTCTGGAACGGATCAAAACTCTTGGCCATGCCGTACGGGTAATTTTTCTTGAAGCCAGGGAGGAGGTGCTCATCCGGCGATTTTCAGAGTCTCGAAGACCTCATCCACTTTTGCCACATCGACCCGTTGGCGAGGGTATTCGATTTGAAACGGAACGCATCGCCGAGTTACGCCGACAGGCGGATCGGATTATCGATACATCGGATCTCACGGTACATGAGCTGGGTGACCTGCTTGGGAAAGAGTTTCTTCAGGATTCCTCCGAGCGACGCCTCACGATCTCCTTTTTGACGTTCGGGTATAAATTCGGGGTCCCTTACGACATTGATCTGTTGTTCGATGTGCGTTTTCTAAAAAACCCTTTCTTTGTGCCTGACCTCAAGCCACTGTCTGGCAAAGATGAGCGGGTCCGCAGGTTCGTGTTGACAGATTCCGAAGCAAGTGCGCTTGTGGAACATGTCGAAGGGCTTCTTAAGTTTCTCCTGCCGTTATATCAGCGTGAACGACGTAGCTATCTGACCATTGCAATCGGATGCACCGGCGGACGACATCGTTCAGTAGTGATTGCCGGACATCTCTGTGAGCGTCTTGCCGCGTTGGGCTACCACGTGGGTCTCAAGCATAGAGATATCGATAAGGCCTAAGCCGTCATCAGTTTGCACGGGATAGTCTCCTCCCCGGAAGTCACTTCCAGCCGTTTCCTTGACAGGGTGAGCATATTGACTATACTTCTCGTTGGGAGTGGTAGGGGCGCAGTATTGGGTGCAATTACTGAAGTGAAAAAGCGTAAATTAGATAATGGAAGTGAAGGAATTAAGGCGAATCAGGTGTGTCAGCTATTCGATATTTCCAAAGCCACGTTGTTTCGATGGGAACGAGATGGAGTGATTGCGCGCCCGATGAGGGACTGGAGGAATTGGCGACTCTATACACCAAAGAATATGGATGAAATCGAGAAAGTCATTTGTGCCAGGAAGGGCGTCGTGTAGAGTTCAGGTGACGTATGATGAGTTCATTAAAAAAACTCGTTGAAACGGACATTATTTCGATGCTGACTCCCCGCCGGCAGCTGGTGGGTCTTGATATTGGGTCCAGCGCAATCAAGGTTGCGCAACTCAAGGAAAGTAAGGGACGCTACTCGCTTCAGAAGTTCGGGGTGAAGTCGCTTGAGCCCGAAGTGATCGTGGATGGGACGGTGATGGATGAGGGGCGTGTCGTTTCGGCTATTCAGGAACTATTCGCGGAAGCAAATGTCAAGAATAAGTACGTCGCCATCTCGATTTCGGGTCATGCCGTCATTGTAAAGAAAATTAGTCTCCCGCCGATGCCGGATGAAGAACTTGAAGGCCAGGTCAAGTTGGCTGCCGAGCAATATATTCCCTTTGATATCAATGAAGTCAATATTGATTTCCATGTCTTGCCGCCGGATCCCTCGGGTGATGGTCAAGGTGATATGGCGGTGATCCTCGTTGCGGCAAAAAAAGACAAAATCAACGAGCTGACTGAACTGGTGAAGACCGCGGGGCTTGTTCCGATGGTCATGGATGTCGATGCGTTTGCGATCGAAAACATGCATGGGATCAACTATCCATTGGCTCAGGAAGAGACGACAGCGCTGGTCAATCTAGGTGCCAGTGTGATGAACGTGAATATCATACGCGCGGGGTTTTCTCTCTTTACTCGCGATATCCCGTTGGGAGGAAACCGATACACCGAAGCGATTCAACGCGAGATGGGGCTGTCGTTTGAAGAGGCGGAAGAGAGCAAGAAGAAAGACGGAGGCGGCGAATCCACCGGGCTATCGGTGGGGAACGTCCTGGACAGTGTCAATGCGGAAGTCGCTTCTGAGATCGCTCGAACGGTGGATTACTTCAAGACCTCCAGTGCGAACGCCGATCTGAATCGGGTGTTGGTCTGCGGAGGTGTCGCCAAGGCGAAAGGACTGATCCAGCAACTGAGCGATCGTATGCAAGTACCGGTCGAAGTGGCGGATCCCTTTGCTGAGATCGATACGACCGGGTGTGAGATGGATCCTGATCTACTTGCAGAGATCGCGCCATCGGCGGCTGTCGGTGTTGGACTGGCCTTACGAGCGGTGGGTGACCGATGATACGGATTAACCTCCTTCCCGGCGGATCCAAGGGACGACAAGCAAAACCGCAGTACGATGTACGGGCCCAAGCATTACTTGGGGTGGGAATGGTCGTCATTACGCTGGCCGGTTGTTGGTGGTATTCCGCCGTGTTGGATGGTGAGCTGGAGGCCAAGCAAGAGGAGAAGCAGGCGAAGGGAAAACAAGTTGCTCAACTGAAAGAACAAGTCAAACAAGTTCAGGATTTTGAACAAAAAAAGAAACTGCTTGAAGACAAAAATCGAATCATTGATCAGCTGGAACAGTCAAGAATGGGGCCTGTGAAGGTGCTCGACCATGTCAGTCAAAGCCTGGAACCGCTCAAGGTGTGGTTGACCAAGCTTGGTGTCGCGTCGGAAACGGTCGAGTTGGAAGGAAAGGCGTTAACCAACGACGATGTCGTGGAATTTGTGAACAACCTGCGCCGGACGGATTATTTTACAGGGATTAATCTGCAGGAAAGTAAGGCCGCGGTGGAGAATAAGATCAATCTCTATCAATTTCGGTTGGCGTTTCGCCTAAAGGGATAAATATGGCGTTGCCTCAACTTAACCTTGATGCGCTCCGCAGTGTGCCTGCTTCGCAAAAGGTGGCTCTTCTGCTGCTCCTGATCGGCGGCATGATTGCCGGTTTCTATTTCTATATCGCGGAACCCAAGTCCCAAAGTATCGCGGCCCTTGAGGCGGAGAACACCAAGCTGGAGAGTGAGATTCAAACGCTGACGATCAAGGTGAAACATCTCGATGAGCTGGTCGCGGCAAATAAGCAGTTGGAAATCGAATTGGCCAAGAAGAAAGAGCGGCTTCCTCCCGAGGAAGAGGCCATCATGTTGCTCAAGCAAGTTTCTGATCTTGGAGTCCGACTCGGACTAGACATCAAGCTATGGCGGCCTGGAGCGCAGGCTGAAGATCCGTCGAAATTGTTTGTCAAGATGCCGGTCAATGTAGAGGTGGCGGGAGTGTACCATACTGCGGCGTTGTTCTTTGACCGGATCAATCGGCTACCAAGAATCATCACGGTGTCAGGGTTGAAAATGGGGTCTCCGAAAATGGAACAGGGGCGATTTATTTCGCAGACCACGTTTGACCTCATCGCCTACGCAGCTCCGCAGGACAAACCGGTTTCCGGAACAGCGCAGCCGGTGCCGACTCCTAAAGTGGCGCAAGCTGGGAAGTAAAGGATGCGGAACCAATGCATGTCATAGCATTCGAGCGGGCTCAGGAGAGAGCACGGCGGTATGCGCAGGTGGCTGGAGTCTGCGCGGTTTGTTGGTGGGGTGTTTGGGGCGGAGGAGGACACGCCCAAGCCGAATCCTCTCCCATTCCTGGACAGATAGCGCCATTGAGGCATGATGCGCTCAGGGTGTCCCCCGTGCCCGAGATCTCTCATCCAGCTCCTTCCGCGATGGAGCCGATATCGCCGACTGGAAACCTTCAAGCCACATCCCAATTGCCGTTAGCCGAAGGGATGTCGGGGTTAGGATATGACCCTTCCGGTCGTCGTGATCCGTTTGCCCCCATTATCCAGGAGCTTCAGGCGGGGAAAACGGACAGCACGCTTCCCCCGTTACAACGGGTGACACTGACGGAGCTGAACCTGATCGCCATTGTATGGGGGGCTTACGGATACACGGCAATGGTACAGACCCCTGAAGGTCATGGGTATACCGTTCGGCGAGGTACTCGGATGGGTCAGAACAACGGGGTCGTCAGCGCGGTCACCGAGCGCGGAATCATCGTTCAGGAGCGATTTACGGATGTGTACGGCAAGAAGCAGGAACGGGAGCACGTGAAGCTCCTACATCCCAAAGAGGGCTCAGAATGAAACTATTATTCTCCGGCATCAATAGTGTCCTGACGGCGAGACATATTCTCGTGCCCTGCGGGCTGGCTGTTGCCGGCTGGATTGCGGCCGGGGAGATACCTGCTCTGGCGGACGAGATAAACGGGGTCACGCCAAAGGCTGTGACCTTGGCTGAAAGTTCGTCTACGCGCTATTTGGCGCAGACCCTGACGTCGATCGAAATTCGTCCGGAGTCGGACCTGGTTACGGTTGTCATTGCCGGGGATGGCCAACTGTTCCCCGAAACCAACTTCTTGGATGAGTCGAGGCTGATTATTGATATTCCGGCTGTGTCCTCTACTCTTCGGCGTTCCGTGGTGCAGGCCGATCATTATCTTCTCAAGAAGATCCGAGTGGGGCATCATGCCGACAAGGTGAGACTGGTGTTCGATGTGCCGGAACGTCCGATTTATTCTGTGACTCGTGATGAAAATAGGGTGTTCATTACCTTGAAGCCGAGTGAGCGGCGAGCCAATGCGATGGTTGCGGGATCGTTCGAGAAGAAAGGACCGTCGGTCGTTGTTCTGAAAAATCGTAAAGGCGTGCATGAGCCGGCGGATCATTTAGTGAAGCGAACGGCGCGCATCATAAGCCCAACGCACGCTCAATTTAAAATACAACGAGTGCAAATGGGAGGAGAAGCGGTTTCTCCTGAAAAAGACGAACGGTCCGATGATCTCGTGGTCGGACAAACCAGATATGTGGGGCGGCGTATTTCCCTCGACTTTCAACAGGCGGATATCACCAATATTCTCCGATTGATTGCGGAGGTCAGCGGCTTCAATATCGTAGTCGGTGAAGGGGTCAAGTCAAAAGTTACCATGAAGTTGGTGAGCGTGCCATGGGACCAGGCGTTGGAAATGTTGTTAAAGATGAACGGACTCGGCATGATTCGGCAGGGGAGTATCGTGTGGGTCGATTCATTGACCAATATCGCCAAGCAACAAGATGAAGAGGCAAGAGCGAAGGACTCGAAGACCAAGGCGGAAGAATTAGTCGACCGGGTCTTTTATATCAGAAACCTTCAGGCGCAAGAGCTGATGGTCTCGCTGCGACAAAACTTGAGCCCACGCGGGCTCATGCAGTTCAATGCCGGGAGTAATGCGTTGATCGTGCGGGATACAGAAACCAAACTTGGAATCATTCGGCAGCTTGTCGAAGGGCTTGATCTGGAGGTGCCGCAGGTTCAGATCGAAGCGCGTATTGTTCAGGCTGATACGGTCTACGCTCGGGGGCTGGGGATTCAGTGGGGATTCCAGGCAGGGAATCGCACGCTCTCCGATTTCTTCGCCGTCTCGAGCCTGAGTGGTCCGTTTGGACAGATTGCCGGAACAGGGAGCAGTACGATCGATAGAACCTTCTTGGTCAACTTACCCGCTCAAGTCGGTGGGTTGCCGGCCGTTCCGTCGATCGGATGGACTTTTGGGAAGCTGGGTGGAGATTTTGCTTTGGATATGCGGTTATCGGCCGGGGAATTACTGGGATTGAGTAAGGTCATAGCGTCTCCAAAAATCACGACGCTGGATAAGCGAGAAGCTAAGATTTCCCAAGGAGAATCGATCCCCTTCCAAACCACGTCATTGCAGGGGACTCAAACGACGTTTGTCGACGCAAATCTGGAGCTGAATGTTACCCCGCAAATCACCTCGCGAGATCCAAAGGAAGAATCGAAGCGAATTCTCATGCGTGTGAGAGCGACTCGCAATGCCGTCGGTGCGAGGAGTAATCCTGCCGGCCCAAGCATTGACCGGCGAGAAGCGACGACGCAGGTGATCGTCAGAGACGGGGAAACCATGGTGATCGGCGGCGTCTTCGTCGATACGCAGGGGAACAACGTGCAGGGGGTTCCTTATCTGTCCCGAATGCCGGTGTTGGGTTGGTTGTTTAAGAATAAGTCTGAGACGGTGTCCAAGCAGGAGCTGCTCATCTTCCTGACTCCGAGCATCATTAAAACTTGACGCTGACCTCCTACTCTTCAGCTGCAAAGGCCTGCGGATGCGAGCTCGCATCCGCAGGCCTTTGCGTTTGACACACCGAGACCACAATTCTTCATCTATGGATCGGTAGTCCGTGGGGATTGTGCCTGTCTTTTTAGTTCACCGGTGCTATGTTACCATGCCGCTTCGTTTGACAGCGGACGCGGTCTGCCGGGGTGTGCGTCGCCACGGGATTTCTGAGTATGACGTTCGATGAGGGTGCCATATGACTTCTGGGTCAACCGTTACCGTTTCTCTGGCTGACAGGAGCTACGAGATTGCCATCCGAGCTGGGCTTTTTGAGAAACTTGGAAGGGAAATGAAGCGCTGCGGACTGAAGGGGAAAATTGGAATTGTCACGGACAGGAATGTCGCGCAGCATTATCTGAAGAAGATTGTCGAGTCCGCGAAGCGGTCCGGGCTTGAACCCGTCCCGATCATCCTTGTGCCTGGGGAACGGTCCAAGACGTTACAAACAGTGGAACACATTCTTAATGTGTTGGCCAGACACCGGTTTGAACGGTCGTCGCATCTTCTGGCATTGGGAGGTGGGGTGGTCGGGGATTTGGCCGGGTTTGCAGCCTCGATATACCAACGTGGCATTCCATATATCCAAGTGCCAACGACGCTTGTGGCGCAAGTGGATTCCAGCGTCGGAGGAAAGACCGGTGTCGATCATCAACTAGGAAAGAACCTGATAGGCTCGTTCTATCAGCCGCGTGCAGTGTGGATCGATCCGCTGACCCTGCGTACGTTGCCCAGGCGCGAGTGGGTCGCCGGTCTTGCCGAGGTCATTAAGTATGGGATCATTGCAGACGAAGCATTTTTTGCGTATCTGGAGCGAAAGATGCCTGCGCTGCAAAAACAAATCCCTCAGGTCGTGGCCAGCGTGGTGAAACGGTCTTGCGAGATCAAAGCCGAGGTCGTGGCGGCGGATGAGCGGGAATCCGACCGGAGGAGAATTCTCAACTACGGCCATACGATCGGACACGCGCTTGAAGCATTGGGAGGGTACACATCACTTGTGCATGGGGAAGCCGTCGGTATCGGGTTGGTGCAGGAAGCTGAGCTTGCATGTTTTCAAGGTTTCTGTACCGACAAGGTAGTCGAAGCCATTCGGCGTATGGTCACCAGGGCAGGGCTAAGCGACCGTATGCCTCACGCGACGCCGACAAAGATTTGGAGGGCCATGCTGCACGACAAAAAGGTGTCGGCCGGACGAGTAATTGGTGTGTGGCCGATACGTATTGGAGAGGTTCGCATGGCTCCGCTGGGCAAAGAGGTCTTTGATCAGTGGGTGGCTCAGTCACGATCCGCCTCGATCAACGTGCCTGCTCTGGTGTGATGGCCTGATCGAGCGAATTCCTGACTGGGGCGGGATTTCTCCGTTTGCCCGTCAGGGAAGTTCTTCTTCGCCACTGCCGGCTGACTTGGAGTGTGATGAAGATCTTACGAATTGCTATGGCACAGATGAATCCGACGGTTGGGGATCTGAACGGGAATGTTCGTCAGATTCTGAGTTGGGTTCGTGAGGCAAGAAGAGCCAAGGTCGACCTTGTGGCGTTTCCCGAACTGGCGATTACGGGATGCCCCCCGGAAGATCTTCTGCTGAAGCCATGGTTTGTGAGTGAAAATAGACGGGCCTTGCAAGAGATCATTCCGGCCTGTCGTGGGCTGGTGGCCATCGTGGGCTATGTGGGGCAAGATGTGAAGCGCAACCCAAGGGTCCTGAACAGCGAAGCAGGCGGACCCGTGCTCTATAACGCGGCGGCGTTGATTGCTGATCGCAGGTTGCTCGGGAACTATCACAAGCGGTCCCTGGTGAACCATGGGGTTTTCGACGAAGGTCGATATTTTCAGCTTGGGCAACGACTCCCGCTACTTCGTGTTCATGGGGTACGGATCGGTGTGACGCTCTGTGAAGATCTGGAATGTTCAAACGGGCTCATCCGCAGGCAAGCCGACGGGGGGGCTGATGTCATCGTCAACATCAATGCGTCGCCCTTCCATCGTGGGAAAAGCCGTTTGAGAGAGCGGTCCTTGGCGGCTCGCGCGCGAGAAAATAAAGTGATTGTCACATATACCAACATGGTCGGTGGTCAGGATGAGTTGGTGTTCGATGGGAACAGCGTGATCCTTGATAGAGCGGGTGGAGTGCTGGCTCGCGGTGGTGCGTTTCAAGAAGAGTTGGTGGTGGCTGATGTAGGCGTGGATGCGGTTCCGTCTGGACGCCGGACTCAGAGGCGGAAGACTCGGATGGCCGAGACCGTTGGTGCCGATCTTGATCGCTATTCGGTGAAAATGCCGGCCGTGGAGAAGATGCGGCCCCCGATCGGATCGACCGTGACCGAACCGATTGAGGAAATTGAAGAGATCTATCGGGCCTTGGTGCTAGCGGTCAAGGACTATGTGAAGAAGAATGGCTTTGCGCGGGTGGCGCTTGGATTGAGTGGTGGGGTTGATTCAGCGTTAACGGCGGTGGTCGCGGTGGATGCACTCGGAGCTGATCGAGTGCGGGGGGTCTTTCTACCGTCTCCCTACACATCACAGGAAAGTGAAGCGGATGTGTCTGAGCTTGTGCGACGTCTGGGTATTGACTTAAGTGTAATATCGATTACCCCTACGTTTGAATCCTTTTGTCGCGCGCTGGCCCCGACGTTTGGGGACCGGCAGGTCGATACGACGGAAGAAAATCTGCAGGCGCGTATTCGCGGGACCATTCTCATGGCAGTATCGAACAAGTTCGGGGATCTCGTACTGACGACTGGGAACAAAAGCGAGTTAAGTGTGGGGTATGCCACGCTCTATGGTGATATGGCCGGCGGTTTCGCCGTCATCAAGGATGTGCCGAAGACGATGGTCTACGCACTGGCAACGTTTCGGAATGGCCTCGGCTCCTCGCCCGTGATCCCGGAGCGGACGCTGGATCGGCCTCCCAGTGCCGAGTTACGGCCAGATCAAAAGGATGAAGATTCGTTACCCCCCTATTCTGTCCTTGATCTGATTCTTCAGGCATATGTTGAAGAGGATCGTTCCCCTGACGAAATCATCAAGTCCGGATTCGATCGCGCCACGGTTGATCGGGTTGTCAAGATGGTTGATCACAGCGAATTCAAGCGCCATCAGGCGCCCATTGGCGTCAAAATCACGCCTCGCGCGCTCGGCAAGGATCGACGGATGCCCATTACCAACGGATATCGGAGGTTGTAGAGGCTCCCCTCCTGTTTTCGGTGGCTTATGCACGGGTACTGCTCATGGGGGCGAGTGTTTCCTGCTCAATGCGGAGTTGCTCTATCCCACAGAGCGATCCTGGGCCCAGCAGTCCGAGTTCCAGCACCTGGACGGCCTCTTCGTGATTTCTACATTGAGCGACAGCAATGGATAGGCTATTATATTCGCCCCAAAGTAAGGACGGCATAATGAGTGGGTGGGCGGTGGTCTGCCAAGAGCCCAAGTCTTCCTGCTCGCCGGAGGGTGTTCCTAGGGTGCTCCCTTCAGTGCCTCGTATGGGTTGTGAGTTGGCCTGGTGAAGGAGGGCGCTGACATGAAGCTGGTTGAGGCGATCGTCAAGCCGTTCAAGTTGGAAGAGATCAAGGATGCGCTTTTGGAGATCGGTGTTCAGGGCATGACCGTTTCGGAAGTCAAGGGGTTTGGGCGTCAGAAGGGGCACAAGGAAACCTATCGTGGGCAAGAATATACGATTGAGTTTGTCCCAAAGGTCAAGATAGAAGTCGCTGTCACCGATGCCCAAGTTCCTCGAGTCATTGAGGCTATCATGACGGCGGCCAAGACCGGTAGTATCGGGGATGGCAAGATTTTTGTTCGAGAACTGAGCGATGTGGTGCGGATTCGGACTGGAGAAACAGGAGAGTTGGCCCTGTGAGGGGAACGAGACTTGAGTGGTGAACAGTCATCGCTGAGGATCTCCAAAGGAGGATGGCAATGAACGTGCGTGAGGTCTTGGAGTTCGCGAAGAAGCACAGAGTGCAGATGGTGGACTTGAAATTCATCGATCTGCCGGGTGTGTGGCAGCATATGACCATCCCTGTGAGCGAACTGACGGAAACCTTGTTCAAGGACGGATCCGGACTTGACGGATCGTCGATTCGTGGGTGGAAGGCGATCAACAACAGCGATTTACTGGTGGTCCCTGATCCGGCAACGGCTTTCCTGGATCCGTTTACGGCTGTGCCCACGCTCAGTTTGACCGGTAATGTCGTGGATCCGATTTCCCGTGAAAACTATGAGCGCGATCCGCGGTTTATCGCACAAAAGGCGGAACGCTATCTCCAAAGCACCAAGATCGGCGATAACTCGTTCTGGGGACCGGAAGCAGAGTTCTTTATTTTTGATCATGCGCGCTATGATCAGACGAGCCACAGCGGCTTCTATTACCTCGATTCGGAAGAAGGCGCGTGGAACATGGGGCAAGAGGGAATCAACCTCGGGGGAAAGCTCCGACATAAGCAAGGGTATTTCCCCGTCGCGCCGGCCGACACCCAGCAAGATATCCGGAGTGAAATGGTCCTGGAAATGGAAAAGATCGGCATTGAGGTGGAAAAGCATCACCACGAGACCGCCACTGCCGGCCAGGCTGAGATCGACATTCGATTTGATACGCTCCTGCGTACGGCGGACAAGATGATGATGTACAAGTACATCGTCAAGAACGTGGCTCGTCGGCATGGAAAGACGGTGACCTTCATGCCCAAGCCGCTTTTCGGCGATGCAGGATCTGGGATGCACACGCACCAGAGCATTTGGAAGGAGGGGAAGCCTCTCTTTGCCGGGAAAGACTACGCAGGAATTTCGCAGCTCTGCCTGTATTATATCGGCGGGATTCTCAAGCACGCGCCGGCCCTGGCGGCCTTTACGAATCCGACGACAAACTCCTACAAGCGCATTACCCCGGGCTTCGAAGCGCCAGTGCTGTTGGCCTACTCCAGTCGGAACCGATCTGCAGGCGTCCGTATTCCCATGTATTCGCCGAGCCCCAAGGCGAAGCGAATCGAAGTGCGATTTCCAGATCCATCCTGCAATCCCTATTTGGCATTTTCAGCGATGCTCATGGCGGGGCTTGATGGGATTCAGAACAAGATCAACCCAGGCGAGCCGGCAGAGAAAGACCTGTACGATCTCGATCCGAAGGAAGCGGCCAGCATTCCCACCATGCCCGGAAGCTTGGATGAGGCCATCAACAGTTTGGAGCGAGACCATCAGTTCCTCCTCAAGGGAGAGGTGTTTACGGAAGATCTGATCGAAGCCTGGATCGGCTATAAGCGGAACAAAGAAATTGATCCGATGCGCCTGCGCCCGCATCCGTACGAGTTTTTCATGTATTACGACGTCTAGTACCCGTCAATCATCGGCATGGGCGGGAAGCCTGGGGCGATCACGCATCAAGGCTTCCCGCAGGCCGCCTTCGAAAGTGCGCGATCAACACCCTGGGTGCCGATCGCCTGCCAGTTGCCATTTTCAATGTAGCCAGAGCGTGACCGGCCAGTACCCATCTGGCGGGAAAACTCGATCACTTGGAGTGTTCGTACTCGTGAGTTCGCACAGTCGAATTCCTTGTGTGTTTTCAACGAGAGGAAGCGGGTGGTGCTGTTCCACTTGAGATCCGTGAGCTGCCAAAGGGTCGCGCGAGTGCCTGTTTGCTGAATCTGTTCGGGATCAACATAGATCGTCTCAATCCCGGCCGGCTGGTACTGCTTCTCGAGCGCAATCCATCCCGCAAAAACTGGGCTGGCCCAGACAACCAGCACGACGGATAGAAGGCTTAATGTATTGGGAGCGATCCGGTTTGACATCGAACGCCTGGTTACGTGAATAGTGGACGGGATGGACATACGGGGTCCCGGGCAGAAAAATCAAGCGGGAATTTGTGGGATCCGCCGCTGGGCTTCTTCCTGCATCAGGGATAGCTTGAGCAGCGTCATCGCATAGGGTATTCTCTCGTTCACAACAGAGGAGGGCGCCGATGCCGAAACGAGTCCGTACAGGGTTGACCCGGAGTGATATTCTCGACCGGTATGTCGATCGGTTTAAACAGCAGCTCGTAAAATTTCAGCCCTTCCTTTCACGCAAGCGGATCTCACTGTCTCTAGAGGAGTTTGATGAGTCGGCTGAAGAGCTGATCGGGCAGGTGTTCGGTGCGGCATCAGATGAATCCGAAGCCTACTTCTTTGCAAAGTCCGGTGAGTCGGCACTCTTGCCGGAAGAAGCGCAGGAGAGCGGGACGCACAATATAGAGCGTGAAAGCCTCCACCAGCGTCGGCAAGTGCTGGAAAGTTGTCTGGCGGATCTTGAGCTGCGTCGCCGCCTGCAGGCGACAAGGAAGGGCAAGGGACTTGACCAGGCGCTCGTCGCCGACTATATGTCGCATGAGGTACGGAGTATCCATAAAGACGCCACGATCAAACAAGCAGGGCAGCTGTTGCAGAAGTACAAGGTGGGGTCGCTCATTGTGGACGATGGCTCACGGTATATCGGCATTGTGACCGATTCAGATCTGACGAGGAAGGCGGTCGCCAAAGGGCTTGATCCGAACACGACGACAGTGGCAACCTGCATGAGCCGCTCCATCGTCACGATTGAAGAGGATGAGTCCTTGTCCGAAGCAAGGGCACTCATGAAGAAACAGGGGATCCGACATCTTCCCGTGACGGCTGATGCCACCATTATCGGTGTACTTGCTGTGTCCGATCTCCTCCGAGCCTTTGAAGAGTTGAAACCGTCCTAACCATCCAGTCCGGTTGCAAGGCCATCCTGCAGTGCGTCAGCCTGGTCAAGCGGGTTGTTGACCATGTCTTCGGAAAGGCGCCAGCGCGGGGCTAACAGGATCACCATAGAAATGGGCCATCGCTAATTATGCCGCCTGCCATCCTTCTGAGTTGTGAGTCTCTTGGGAAAAGTTATGGGGTGAAACCGTTGTTCACCGACCTCTCGCTCGGATTGAGCGAAGGGGATCATGTCGGCCTCATCGGGCCGAACGGGTCTGGGAAATCGACGTTGCTCAAAATTCTCGCTGGATGTGAGGCACCAGACAGCGGTACTCGTTCTGTGCGCCGACAGCTCAGGATCGGCTATGTGCCGCAGGAACCGTCGTTTGCCGAACAGCACTCAGTCGACGATGCGCTGGCTCAAGTACTTTTCGACGAGGGGCTGGACCCCCATGAGCAGGGCGGGCGCATCGCCAGAGCCATGGGCCTCGGCGGGTTTGTCCGTACTGATCAAGTGGTCTCGACGTTATCCGGCGGATGGAAGAAGCGACTGGCGATTGTCCGGTCGCTGATGTTGGAGCCGGACGTACTGCTCCTGGACGAGCCGACCAACCATCTGGACGTCGAGGGCATTCTCTGGCTCGAAGGCCTTCTAAAAGCCGAGCCCCGTGCCTTCATCGTGATCAGTCACGACCGGCGTTTCTTGGAAGCGGTTACCACCCGGATTTGGGAATTGAATCGCCAGTATCCCAATGGCCTCTTTGAGGCGCGGGGGCGATACAGCGAGTTCCTGGAGCAGCGTGACGCGGCACTCCAAGCGCAGGCCGACTATCAGGCTTCGTTGGCCAATAGAGTTCGGCGGGAAGTGGAATGGCTGCGGAGAGGCCCCAAAGCAAGGACGACCAAAGCCAAGGCTCGGATCGACCAGGCCGGTCGGATGATCAGCGAATTAACTGATATGGAGTCGCGGCAATCCAAGGCGTCGGCCGGGATCGACTTCACCGCCTCAGGACGGCGGTCCAAGAAACTGGTCGAAGTGATCGGTCTGGCGAAGACGCTGGGCGCGCAACCGATTGTAAGCAATCTTGATCTGCAAGTCGGGCCTGGCGAGCGGATTGGGTTGCTCGGACCGAATGGGAGCGGCAAGTCCACACTGCTCAAACTGTTGGCCGGCACCTTGATGCCTGATGCCGGCACGATCACTCGTGCCGATCGGTTGCGTATTGTCACCTTCGAGCAACATAGAGAGTCGCTGGATCAGCAGGCCTCATTACGGCGAGCCCTTGCGCCGGCCGGCGGCGATGGGGTGGTGTATCAGGACCGGTCCGTCCATCTGGTCTCATGGGCCAAGCGTTTTCTGTTCCGCCCGGAACAACTGGATCTTCCGGTTTCTCGCCTCTCCGGTGGGGAACAGGCCAGATTGTTGATTGCCCGACTGATGCTTCAGCCTGCGGATCTCTTGATCCTTGATGAGCCGACCAACGACCTGGATATTCCCACGCTCGATGTGTTGGAAGACAGTCTGCTGGAATTCACCGGGGCACTTGTTCTCGTGACACACGACCGATGGCTGCTGGACCGTGTTTCCACCAGGCTGCTGGCATTGGATGGAACGGGGCGTGCCGAATGGTTTGCCGATTATGCCCAATGGGAGTCGGCGCAGAGGAGAAACGAGAAGGAAGACGTCAAATCACAGAGATCAGAGGAGCGTCTGACACCCGGAGGGGGAAACAAACGAAAAGGGTTGTCATACAAAGAACAAAAGGAATGGGATCAGATTGAAACGGCAATTCTGGAGGCTGAAGGGCAGGTGACGGTCGCTCAAGTTGCGGCCAATGATCCGGCCGTCGCCTCGTCCTCGACCGAATTGCAGGCACGATATGCAACGCTCCATGCGGCACAGGAGGATGTCGAACGGCTCTATGCCAGATGGGCTGAGCTGGAAGAAAAGCGAGCCCAGGGGGTAAAACCCTAAACTTATAACCCACGAAGAGCAGAATTGGATGGACGTGCTGCTCCTGGGGTCAGCCGGCTGTCGCAGAAGCCGGTCTCAGTTTGTCCCCAACCCCGGCGTTCTGAACAAGGTCCTGGTCAGTTGACTGCTACAGTTCTGTCCGTTCATAGCCGATAGAGACAGTGAAGGCCCAGCTGTAGAGGCAGCGAGGCGCCCGACGACGAGGAATCGCCATCATGCCATCGGCACAAGAACTGGTGCAATCCTGCACCTCCATTTTTACATTGCCGGAGATCTACTTCCGTGTACGGGAGGTGGTCGATGATTCCAATTCGACCATGGGGGATCTTGCCGATGTTCTCAAGCTGGATCCAGCCATCTCGGCCAGACTCCTCCGCATCGTCAATAGCCCCGTGTATGGGTTTCCGAAACAGGTCGAGACGATTTCTCGTGCCGTCAGTCTTCTCGGGACACAAGCCATTACCGATCTTGTCACGGCGACGACGGTCGGCAAGACCTTTGCCGGAGTCCCGATTCAACTGATGGATGTATCAAAGTTCTGGCATCGAAGTGTGCTCTGCGCGTTGCTGGCCGGAAAGATCGCCAAGTCTTGCGGCATTAAGGACAGCGAGCGCCACTTCGTGGAAGGCCTGCTGAGAGACCTCGGTCACTTTGTGCTCTATCAATATGCCCCGCAGCGGGCACAGTCCGCGCTCATTGAGGCGGGCCATCTTGACGTGTCCCTTGCTGAGGTGGAGCGGTCCAACATTGGGTGTGATTTTGCAGAAGTCGGGGCCGAACTTGTCCGATCCTGGGGGCTGCCTGCACAAATTGAACAGGCTATCCGTCATCAGCTGAGCCCAAGCGAGGCCGGTGACTATATCCTGCATGCGTCCATCGTCCATCTGGCTGGAGCGGTTGTCGACTGTGTGGAGCATAACTCGAAGCAGCGCCCCACTGAAGTGCCGTTTGATCCGCAGGCCTTGCACACGACAGGTTTTGTGTTGGCCAATCTTCCGGAGCTGATGGCGTATGCGCAGGCCCAGTTGGGCGATATGCTTGCGCTTGTCTACCCCCAGGCCGTCGCTGCGTAACC
>FKKE01000054.1_pt1 | contig 35798 bp, 29 predicted proteins | sample 1106331 | NCBI WGS metagenome assembly FKKE01 (sample SAMEA3931202, study PRJEB13176) | freshwater metagenome | biome: Drinking water system; feature: drinking water; material: freshwater | place: China | collected 2013-02-06
CTCTCAGACCAGCTACCCGTCGAAGCCTTGGTGAGCCGTTACCTCACCAACAAGCTGATAGGACGTGAGCCCATCCTTGAGCGTCGTACACTCTGCACGACTTTCCTTCCCGACCCGCAGACCGGGAAGCGTACGCGGCATTAGCCAACCTTTCGGCTGGTTATTCCCCGCTCGAGGGTAGGTTACCCACGTATTCCTCACCCGTTCGCCACTGTACAAGCGTATTGCTACGCCTTCTCGTTCGACTTGCATGTGTTAAGCACGCCGCCAGCGTTCGTTCTGAGCCAGGATCAAACTCTCATTGAGATATGGAATTGGATCCAGGGGTCACCACTTCAATACACCTTGTGAGCTTGCTCGCTCTATTCACTTGTCAAAGAACAGACATCCCGACGGACGGTGCCCATCGGGACCGACAACCCTACTACACACCAAGTTGGAATGTCAAATCGGGTGTAGACCGAGGAAACTGTCGGAAAGCGAAGTCTTTGTACCGCAGGCCTTCTCGACTTGTCAAGCCAAAACTCGCACCGAGGCAAACTATTTTCTCGGCATGTTCCCTTCAGAACTGAAATCGACGAGTAGTGGTTCGCCGGTCTTTGGCGAGAATATCTTCATGAAGGGGCTGGCGCAGATTGATGGATTCGCGCTACCCTCCCCCTACACATTCTTTCTCAATAGCGAGGGACCTCCATGTCGCATCGTTTGCTACTGCTATTTCTCGCATCCACGCTCCTATTCGGCTGTGGCCCAACGAAACAAGCACGATCCATGGAAACATCAGGTTTTCTTGGCGACCTGTACCCCAAAATGCGCAAGGGCGAAGATGGTGAAGCTCTCCTGGTCTACCGAAATCCCAAAATCGTCCTGATCCCTCGCGGCTCCTATAAAAAGATCCTGCTCGATCCCGTACAGGTCTGGGGTGAGGCATCGAGTGACCCGGCCAGACAGACCGAAATGCAGCAAGTGGCCGATATTCTACATGGCTTACTCTATCAAAGCTTGGCGAAAGACTACGAAATGGTCACGAGCCCGGGCCCGAATACTCTGCGCATTCAGGCAGCACTGACCCGCGCGGATAAGGCCAATGTCATCCTGAGGGCCGTTTCCACCGTACCGGCTCCCATGAATGCGCTGGCGCTCGGATCCATGTTGAAAAATCTCGGCACGGGCAAGCCGCTGTTTGTCGGCGAAGCCAGCGTAGAAGCCAAAATTCTTGACGCACAGACCGGTGAAGTGCTGGCCGCCTCCGCCGATCGACGAGTCGGCAAGAAGCGTCTGGATGCTGACTCTTTTAATTCCTGGGACGACGTCAATAAGACCCTGGAATATTGGGCCGAACTGGCCCGTTACAGATTGTGCGTGCAGCGTGGCGATGCCCATTGTACCGCCCCGACCAACTGAGCGCATGCCACTGCCGGCTGCCACGTTTGACAGGGCTCATCGCCGGATGGGAAGCTCTTCGTACCTATGACACTTTCACGCCGGACCATCTTGAAAGCCGCCGGACTCGGCGCCTTGACCGGACTCACCGGCTGCGACGCCGTCGGCTCCGTCTTTGGGCGCATGTTCGCCATGCCCCCACGCGAGACCCACTACATTACGCCGACCGACAAATTCTACGTCGTCAATTACATGGACTCCCCTTTCAACGTCTCGCGCAATCTGAACATCGAGCAATACGTCGTCAATGTGACCGGGGAAGTCAAAACACCGATGAAACTGGGTTGGCGGGATATTTTAAATCGCCCCTCGTTCGATCAGGTCTCCACCTTGATGTGCATCGACACGCTCCCCGGCGGCGATAGCCTCGGCACCGCCACCTGGCGCGGCATCTCCCTCAAAAAACTCTTACAGGAAGCCGCCGCCGACGAGGAGTTGGCTCGCGATGTCATCTTCCGTGGCGCCGACGGCTACGACGATAGCATCCCCTTTGCCCGCGCCATGCAGGACGACGTGATGCTCGCGTATCTCATGAACGGCGACAAATTGCCCAAAGAGCACGGCTTTCCTCTGCGCCTGATCGTGCCGGGACTCTACGGCATCAAGAACGTGAAATGGATCGTCGAAATCGAGGTCTACAACGGCGACTACAAAGGCTATTGGCAGCGGAAAGGCTGGACCGACGACGGCACGATCAAGATCTTTTCCCGCATCGATTCACCCGGCCATTACCAGGCGCTTGTCGGGCCGACGCAGACGTTTCGCGGCATCGCCTTCGGCGGGCCCAACTCCATTTCCAAGGTCGAACTCTCGTTCGACGCTGGCAAGACATGGGCTCCGGCCGAGATCGAACCGCCCCTCTCGCCCTATTCGTGGATCATTTGGAACTATCGCTGGCAGCCGCCGAAAAAGGGCAAATATCAGGTCGTCGTCCGCGCGACTGACACCAAGGGCCAACTGCAAATTTCGGAACTCATCCGTCCTCAGCCGGCCGGCGCCGCAGGCCTCCACACCATCATCGCCGACGTCGAGCGAGTGTGAGCCAGTCGATATGCATCCTCCTTGCCGTCCGATCGCCTCGACCTTCATCATTCGACTCTTTGCCCATGCCAACAACGTTCATGAGCTTGTTGTAGCATGACACCGCCTATGATATGAAAAGGCCCCTATGGTTTTGGACCGCGTTCGCTGCCCCCTATGCAGCCAGGCCGATACGATCTTCCGCAGCCACCGCAACTGGTGGGAAAAGCTGTTTGCCATCATGAACGTCTATCCCTTCCTCTGTGAGAGCTGCGACTATCGGTTTTACGCCAAATGGCGCCACCACCCACCAGCCGGCGAAAGCCTAGATTGAACGTTATATCGTTATCTCGTGCGCTATGGACAGGAGCCTGCCTGATTTGCTCGATCTCAGGACTGCTCGCCTCCCGCCACTGGCCCGGTTGAAGATCGCCCAGCCTGACCGGGCCGATGGCAACACGTACCAGCCGAAGAGTCGGGTGGCCAACAGCGGCAGTCATGCGGCGGACCTGACGGTTCATCCCTTCGTATAGCGTGATCTCCAGCCACGTTGTGGGGACGGATTTGCGGAAGCGGATGGGCACGAGCCGATCGGGCAGCTTCGGCGCTCCCGGCAATAACCGCACTTTCGCCGGCTTTGTCCGCGTGCCGCCGATAGTGACACCTACCCGCAGTTGCTCCAGCGCCACAGCGTCGGGAATGCGTTCGACTTGGGCCAGATAGACCTTCGGTAGCTTATGCCGCGGATCGGTGATGTGGTGGGCCAGCGCACCGTCAGAGGTCAGCAGCAGCAGTCCCTCGCTGTCCGCATCCAATCGGCCGGCCGCATAAACATCGGGCACCGCCACATAGTCGGCCAGCGTGGGGCGACCAGCAGGATCGGTAAAACAGGGCAGCACCCCGTAGGGCTTATAGAAGGCCAGGGTGCGGGCGTGGGGTGGGCGCGAACCGCGACGACGCCGCACAGAACGACTACTCCGGCTGGAAACCGTCGGTGACACAGTAGGTCGGGGCCAACTCGCCGCCATGCCCTTCGGTCTTGTGGGTCCACGAGCGTAGAACCCCTCCACGATCGAAGTTCAGCACGTATTCATCACACCAGGTCCCCGCCGTCCCCCACCGATTTTGCGCGGTCGTTTCTTCATAATAAATCTGGTACACCCAAATCGGCTCACCGGCTTTCGTCGCAGCGATCATTTTAGGCTTCCCCATCTTCTGACGCACGTCTTCTTGCGTAGCATGGCCCTGCGCCGACTCCAGATAGAGGATTTCCTTCGGAACGAATACCGAACACCCCAGCACGATCCCCGCTAAAACAAAACTGCCGGCCCTGGTCATAAATCCCACTGGAAACCTCCTCCAGGCGTTAAAGCGCCGGTTTGAGCACACCGGTTCGGCACGTCTCCGGCGCACGCTCGCCTCCGTGAAAATAGGACGTGTGGCTCCACCGTTGCAACACATGCGCGGCGTCGAACGTCAGAACATATTCGTCGCACCACAATCCCGTCGATGTCCACCGGCTGCCAGGCTCCTCTTCCCGCACCTCGTACACCCACACCGTCTCCCCTGTCGGCAAGGTGGTGCTTTGGCGCGGCGTGCCCAGTTGGCGCTGGACATGGTCTTCCGTGGCCCGGCCCTGGGCCGACCGCAGATACCGCGTTTCTTGAGGAATCAGCAGAGCGCACCCGCCAAGCAGCAGCACGAGGGCCAGAGAAGAGATCATGCCATAACGGGTCATAAAGCACCTCCTCTGTGTCAGATCACCTCGACAGGCAACCGACAGTTTTCAATGTACCACACCTTCGGCGTCTTGCCCTACCTCGGCGGCCCGGCCTTGAAACCGTTCGTCACGCAGAACGAGGGGCTGGTCTCTCCGCCGTGTGCCTCGGAGCGATGGGTCCAATGACGTAACACGCCCTGCTTGTCGAAGGTCAAGACGTATTCGTCGCACCAGGACCCGAATGCCGACCAGGTGCTTTGGCTGCCGGGCTCCAGTTGACGAACTTCATAGACCCATACCGCGCTCCCTTCGGGCGTCGCGGCAATCATCGCAGGGCGTCCCAGCTCCCGGCGAATCTCTTCCTGCGTCGCCCGATCATGGACGGTCTTGAGATAGCGCGTTTCTTTCGCGTCGTACAGGGCGCAGGCCGTACCCCACACGGCCACGGCGAGCACGATCATCCGCACGGCTCCGTCCGCGATGGAGCACCCCGCGCCGCGTCCCATGCCATCACCTCCCGGGCACGACTTGATACCAGCCGTGAGCCTGAACGACCGTCAGCGGAATCTCGAACAAGGACGACAAGCGCCGATCCGTCAGCATTTCGTCCTTGGGCCCTTCCGCGACGACCCGGCCGCGCCGCATCAAGACTACCCGCGACGCTTCCGGCGGGATCTCGTGGAGATGATGAGTCGCCAGCACGACGGTCTTGCCCCGGCGCATGAGCCCACGAACCGTTTCCAGATACCGGCCGGTCGCCTGGATATCCAGTCCGCTGGTCGGCTCATCCAGCACCACCATACGCGGATCGTGCACCAGCGCGCGGGCGAGCAAACACCGCCGCTGCTCCCCGGCCGACATGGCGGCGAACGGTCGCTCCCGCAAGGCCTCCACCCCCAACTCGGCCATGATCTTTTCTGCCCGCCGTGTCTGCTCGGCGGTGAACCGCTGATGGCCATAGATTCCGATGCTGGCATAGAATCCCGACAACACCACTGCCAACCCGCCGGCCTCGCCCAGATACTGCGCTTGAAGATCATGCGACACGAGTCCCAGTTGCGTCCGGATCTCCCAGACATTCCACAACTCTTGGCCAAAGAGCCGCATCCGGCTGCCCTCGCGCGGAACCGGATAGAGCTCGCCGGACAGCAGCTTGAGGAGCGTGGACTTTCCGGCGCCGTTCGGTCCCAGGAGCACCGTATGCACCCCGGCTTCTATCTCGAACGAGACATCGACCAGCGCTTCCGTCTCGCCCCGATACACCGTGACATGTTCGATCTCAAGCCATTTCATGGTGATGGTCTTTCGCGATGCTCACCAGGCACGGTTCACGGTAATGCCTCTTCGCTATTTGTGCAAGTGTCCCTCGGATGTCACAAAACCGCCGGACTTGGGTATACTGTCGCCCTGACGAGCCACACCGGCACTTTTGCGAGGCACATGCTATGGCTTCAGCTTCGTACGTTTCCCTCTTCGCCGCCGCCATCGTCGCACTGGCAAGCACGGTACTGCCCGGCACCTCCTCGGCCCAACCCTTGACGACCGCCGAACGGCTGAGCGACGCGGTCGAGCGCGCCAAGCGAGCCACCGTCGGCATCTTGGAATCTACTCCGGAAGGCCGGCAGGCCGGGTATCAACAGGGCCTTGGTCTCCGCGGCACCGGCGTGCATCTGCACGACGGCTATATTCTCACGGCGCGCCACGCCGTGGAACGGGTGGACGGCGCAAAGACCGTCGTGCCCGAGACAATCCTCGTTCTGACGCAATCGCTCGACGAACTGCCGGCCAAACTCGTCGGCGGTAATGCCTACCTGGACCTCGTCTTGTATAAGCTGGCCACCCTCCCGCCCTCCCTCGAACCGGCCACGATTCCCCTGGCGACGAACGAAGCCGTACCGGGGCAGGAGGTGTTCACCATCGGCTATCCGCTCGGCTGGGGGCCGACGGTGGCGTTCGGACGCATCGGCAATCCCAGCACGTTTCTACCGACGGTGGACACGAGGCTGCTGCAATCCGACATTCCGGCATGCAGCGGCAACTCAGGCGGAGGCCTGTTCACCGTCCGAGGCGAACTCGCCGGCATCATGCATGCCATCATCAAGACCGACGATGCCCAAGGCGGGCATGGGTGTAGCCGCCTCGGGTTCGCCGTGCCCGGGCTCTTGGCGAAAAAAATCGTGACGGCCCTGCTGGCCGGCAAGCAACCGGGCTTCTCCCGGCTCGGCGTACAGATGAAAGCGACGAAAGTCGGCACCCGCTGGCGGATCGCCGCCGGCGCTGTCTTCGAACCGGCCTCAGTCGGCGGCGTACAAAAGGGCGACCTGCTGCTCGCCATCGACGATACGGAGATTGCCGACGCGGCACAGCTCAAAAACTACCTGATCGAACGGACCGTTCCGGGACAGCGAGTGACGCTCAGAGTCCTGCGGGGGGAGAGCACGTTGTCGCTGGACATTACTCTGGGAGGCGGATGACAGGCGGACGAGGCGCCGGCGCCTCGTCCCGGGCCTTCACGACCGCAGGCCACGGGCTATTTCTTCGCGGCAATCTGCGCCACGTGTTTGATACGCGCGTCCGAATCGTTGACGAGGCCGGCCAAGATCTTCACGGCCCGCGGATCGTCGATCTGCTTGAGCGCATAGGCGGCCGCAGCGCGCACGTCGGCATTCCCGCCTTTTCGCAGCAGCCCTTTCGGCACCAAAATCTGCGTCAAGGGATCGATGGCCGCCGGATCGGCCAGCGAGCCAAGCGCCTGGCACGCCGCCGCTTGCCGCATCGGATCCTTGGCCGATTCCAGCAAGCCGGTCAGGACATTCACGGCGCCGGGCGGCTTCAATTTGCCCAAGCACTTGATCGCGCCAACGGCCACCTCCAGCGTCTCGTGCCCCACATAGTCGACCAGCAACGAGCCCAGCCGCACGTCGGCCAGCCGTTCGATCAACCCATAGGCAGCCTCGCGCACACCGGCATGATTGTCGGCCAAGGCGAAGGCCACCTCCGTCCGCAACACCCGTGTGACGGTTTCGGCGACTTCCAACATACGAATCCGCTCGTCCGGAGCGATCTCCAGGACCAATTCTTTTTTGTAGGCGACGGCGGCGGGGGCCCCGATCTGCGCCAAGAGGCTGGCCGCCAATTGGCGGACGCGGAATTCCGCTTCGCGTTTGACGATCTCGATCAAGGCCGGCTGGGCGCCGGCGCCGAATCCGCCCAAGAGCTGTGCCGCCTGCGTGTGCCGAGCCGGATCGGCCGACTTCAGATCTTCGACCAGCAACTTGTGGACGGCCGGCTCGACTCGGCGCTCCAGGACGGCGGCCACTGCCACGGCGCGGGCATCGTGCGCCTCTTCGAAAGACCGAAGGGTGGTCGTCAGCCCGACGAGCAAACGGATAGCCAGCGGGTAATCGGCGAAGGGGATCACCGCCATCGCCAACTGGTAGATGGTCCTCGCAATGTCCCCCACTGCCTTGGGATCCTGTTCGGCACCCAGGGCGCGGAACAGCGGTTCCACCGCCTGCCGGGCCAGGTCCTGATGAAATCCCGCCGGGACGCGCGCAATCGCGTCTTTCATAGCATCCCAGACCTTGCCGCGCACAACCGGTTCGCGCGTGCCCATTTCCTGGACAAGCCGATTGAAGAGCGTGCCCAAGGCTTCTGCGTTCCGTCCAAGAAGCAAGGTCATGACGGTGTCGGATAAGCCGGGCAGCAGGGTATCCAGCGGCTGGGCCGCCAGGGATTCAGCCTCGGGGGCCGGACGACTTTGCGGGCGAGTCGGCACCGGCTGAGACGGCCCGGCCTCGACGATCGGGGGCAGCGGGCGCGTGATCTCGGCGGTTGGCTCGTCGGCCGCTTCGGCCATGCCGACCGGCTCCTCCGACGCCACGCTGACCGATGTTTCGCCTTGTGCAGCGGGCTCGGCCGACTCCGGCTCGACGGCGACGACCTTCGGCGGCCCAGCCGTCTGCTTTAGGGTAACGTGCGTGAGTCCCCTGTCGGCCGCATACCGACTCCAAAACTGTTCGTCGATCTGCTCCGGTTTGGCCTGGGCGAGGCCGTCGAGGAGGCCGACCAACTCCTCTTCGGTCACGCCTCGCACGAAGGTCATGCCGCGCAGCGCCACGGCATCGAGGAACGCACGGAAGGGCTCCGCCACGAATTTGTATTCGCTGACGTCGTTCACGCGTTGCCCGTTGACCAAGAGCGAGCGCCGGGTTTCAATGATATTCAGCCGCTCGTTGTTCGCCAGCACCTGCTGGACGGTTTGGATGAATTCCCGGCTGGGGCTGACGACGTTCTTGTCACCAGGCGCATACCGCGCGCGGTTCCGCACCGCGGTTTGCAGGCTGCGCACGACGGCGGGGACGAACGACAAGCTCATCGGATCGAGCGGCGTCTCCATGCTCGCCGGCTCTTCGCTTTTATAGGCCGCCATTTCCTGGGCGTTGAACAGCGCCGAGTTGTCCGTAGCGACCATGCGCGTGTAGGTGGCCGCCTTTTGGCTATTGTTCGACCGTGCGAAGTGGTGGGCCACGGGAGCGGCCGACGGCAGCAACCGTTTTTTGAAGAGTGTTTCCTGGTACGTTCCGACCTTTTCGTGGAGCGCTTTCTTCGTAGCTTCACCGATAGCGTTGTACGCCACGTCCAGCACTTTCTTGCCGGCAAAGCGAATCTTTTCATCGTTGACCTGGTAGTCGGCGCTCAACAGGCCAAGCGCCGACGCCTGATCGACGAACTCCTGCACCTTGGTTTCCGGCGCATCGGCGCTGCCCGTCAGGACACTGAGCGAGACGTTTTCGCCCAGCACAGACGTCTGGGCGAGCAAATTCCTGCCCTCGGCATCCAGCGCATTGATTTTCTGCTTCAGCAACTCATCGAGCGTCTGTGGCAGATCCTGCTCCTCGAACGAGTCGAGCACCCATCGGTCGCCGACCGCTTTGAGCTTGCGTTCCACGACAAACTTGCGCAGCAATTCGTTGAGAAACTGCGGGCTTCCTTGCGTCACGCGAGCCAGTATGCCCTCGGTATTCGGAGGGACCGAGAGGGACGGGAAGATGCTCCGCAGATGGGCAGCGATATCCGCCGGGGTCAGCGGCCCGAGGGAAATTTGGGCGATCGGCTCTTCGAAGGATCGATCCGCCAGCCACTTGGCCAGCGGCGCCTCCGGCGAGGCGTCGTCCGACATCGCCGGCCCCGTCGTTCCACAGAGCAGGAACGGCACGTCGTATTGCGCCAACAACCGCTTTAAGAGGGTGAGCGACGCCTCGTCGGCATAATTCAGATCGTCGACCAATAGGGCGAGCGGGCGATAATCCAGCAGGAGGTACAGAAACTTGCTGACAGCGCTAAAAATCCCCTCGCGCCGCATGACATGATCCGGCGCCAGCCGAAGTTCTTTCGGCCCTTCCAGTTGTGGCAGCAAGGCGCCCAGAAACGAGACTTCGACCTTCGTCAATCGACTGTAGGCGGCCTCGCCCTTGTCCTCACGCCGTCCGAGCAAATCGATCAGCACGTTAGTCATCAGATAGTAGGGGCGATAGTCTTCCTCTTTCGACCCGGCGGTCCGGACCACGTAGGCATCGACTCCGACGCCGGCCCCGCCGCTCGTCCGGGCACCGTGCCCTTGTCCCACACCTTGCTCCTCGCCCTGGCCTTGCAAGAGGCGCCGCACGGTTTCCAGGAAGGTCGTTTTCCCCATTCCCGTTGCGCCTTCGACCAGAATGACCTGCCCCTGCCCCTGATCGAACCGCTGAATCGCCTGCCGCACCTCCGCCACTTGATCCTGGCGCGTACAGATCGTGCCGCCCCCCAACTGCTGCAAGACGACCTTATCGGAGACCTCGCCGGGGTCGGCGTCGGAAACATGCACAACTCGATTCCGCCCTGCCCGTTTGGCCTGGTAGAGGGCGGTATCCGCTTTCTGAACCAGTTCTTTTCCGTTTTTCGCATTCTCCGGCGCGGTCGCCACTCCGATACTCAGCGTGAGCGGCAGTTGCCCTCCCCCGGCCAATTGCAGGGATTCGGCTTGCAGCCGTTCCAGCAACGTCTCGGCCAGCACCGAGGCATCGTCCTTCTGCCCGCTCGTAAGAATCATGAACTCGTCGCCGGCGTAACGAACAGGGATGCTTTGCTCGCCGGCAACGTCCTTGAGCAATCGGGCGATATGGACCAACGCCTGGTCGCCCGTGTCATGTCCGTAGGTATCGTTGATTGTCTTGAAATAATCCACGTCGATCATCAGAAGGGAGATCGGGGCAATGTCCAGCGCATCCCACCGGATCCTGGAATCGAAGTAGTTCAGGAGAAAGCGGCGGTTCGGAATGCCGGTCAGCTCATCTTCGAAAATGAGCCGAGCGGGATCCTTCCCCAATTGCTGGATGGACTCGACCAGTTCGTCGTATCGCATCGTGGAATCGCGCCCTACGCGCGGGGCATGAATGGTACACTGTAGCCGGGAAGAGGAGAAATTGGAAGGGGCCGTCAGACTGTTGGCGCCGCTTGGCGGAACCACAAACGGGACGGTACAATGACGCCCCATGAAACCCGCCACGGCATCCGCCCCTCCGCGTCGTCAGCCTCCCCAACGGTTACCGCCGGATGCGTTGAAGCTCCACACTCATCTTTGCCGGCTGGTCGGCGAAGCCATCGCCGACTACCGAATGATCGAAGAAGGCGACCGAATCATGGTCTGTCTCTCCGGCGGCAAAGACAGTTACGGCCTCCTCGATCTGCTCCTGTCCTTGCGATCCCGCGCGCCCATCCGTTTCGACCTCGTCGCCGTCAATCTCGACCAGAAACAACCGGGCTTCCCAGCCCACGTGCTGCCGGACTATCTCGCGAAACGCGGCGTGCCCTACCGCGTCGAGGAACGGGATACCTATTCGATCGTCAAACGGATGATCCCGGAGGGCCGGACCACCTGCTCGCTCTGCTCGCGGCTCCGCCGCGGCATCCTTTATCGCGTCGCCGACGAGATCGGCGCGACCAAAATCGCGCTCGGCCACCATCGGGACGACATGCTCGAAACGCTGTTGCTCAACATGGTCTATGGAGGCAAGCTCAAGGGGATGGCGCCGAAGTTGCGCGCACAACAGGGGCGCCATGTCGTTATCCGCCCCTTGGCCTACGTCAAGGAAGCCGATCTGGCCCATTACGCCGAATTGCGCCGCTTCCCGATCATCCCCTGCGATCTCTGCGGATCGCAGGAACACTTGAAGCGCAAAGCGGTCAAGGCCTTGTTGCGGGACTGGGAAGAGCGGTTCCCAGGCTGTACGGACAACCTCTTTGCCTCGCTGGCAAACGTCTCGCCTGCCCGTCTGCTGGATCGCCGCCTGTACGATTTTCTGACGCTGCCGCCGGACGGCGCCCCCGACGGGGACGACGACCTGGAGGCGATCGAGGGAGACGTGACGACCGAAGTGCCGATCAGGCCAGATCCAGCTTGATGGACAGCTCTTTCAATTGATCGGCGCTCACCGGCGAGGGGGCGTTCGTCAAGGGGCATTGGGCCCGCTGGGTCTTGGGGAAGGCAATCACGTCGCGGATCGACTGGGCTCCGCCCAGGAGCATGATGAGGCGATCCAGTCCGAAGGCGATGCCGCCGTGCGGCGGCGTGCCGTATTCCAACGCTTCCAGGAAAAAACCGAACTTCTGCTCCGCGTCGTCTTTCTTGATCCCCAGCAGATCCAGGATAGCCATCTGCAGGTCGCGGCGGTGGTTCCGAATGCTGCCCCCGCCGATTTCGTTGCCGTTCAAGACCATGTCGTAGGCCTTGGCGCGGGCTTTCAAGGGCTCCGCCGCCAGCAACGGCACATCGACATCCATCGGCGCGGCGAAGGGATTGTGCATGAAGACGTATCGCTTGGCGTCCGGATCGTAATCCAACAGCGGAAACTCGACGATCCAGAGCGGCTTCCAGGCTGCCGTGTCGATCAATTTGAGTTCCTCGCCCAGCAGCAGGCGGAGGCGGCCCAGCACGTCGTGAACGACGGAAGCCTTGTCGGCACCGAACAGGATCAAGTCGCCCGGCTGCGCGTCCGGCAAGGCCGCTTTGAGCCCAGGTGCATCCAAAAACTTGGCGACAACCGATTCCAACTGCCCCTCGCCGGTGAGTTTGACCCACGCCAAGCCTTTGGCCCCGAAACTCTTGGCCGTTTCGCCGAGCGCATCGATCCGGCTTCGCGGCATGGCCGCACCGCCTTTGACGATCAAGGCCTTGACGATCCCGCCCTTGGCAACGGCATCTTTGAACACTTTGAATTCGCTCGACGCGGCGAACGCGCTGACGTCATGTAGCGGCAAATCGAACCGCAAGTCCGGCTTGTCCGAACCGTACCGGCCGACCGCCTCGGCATAGGTCAGGCGAGGGAAGGGCGTCGGCAAAACCACGCCGGCCGCCTCGCGGAAAACCGTCGCGATCATGCGCTCCATCAGGCCCATGACCTGGTCGCGATCGACGAAGGACATCTCGATGTCGATCTGCGTGAATTCCGGCTGGCGGTCGTTGCGCAAGTCCTCGTCGCGGAAACAGCGCGCCACCTGATAATAGCGCTCCAAGCCGCCGACCATGAGAATCTGCTTGAACAGCTGCGGCGACTGCGGCAAGGCGAAGAACTCGCCCGGATTGACCCGCGACGGCACCAGATAGTCGCGGGCCCCCTCTGGCGTACTCTTCGTCAAGATCGGCGTCTCGACCTCTAAAAATCCCTCGCCGTTCAGGAACCCTCGCAAGGCCTGGGTCACCGTATGGCGCAGCGCCACCAGTTTCTGCATCTTGGGGCGGCGCAAATCCAGGTACCGGTATTTCAAGCGAAGCGCCTCGGTCACCTCGGCCTCGTCCTCGATCAGGAACGGCGGCGTCTTGGCTTCGTTCAGCACCTCAACAGCCTGCACCAGCACCTCGATCGCACCGGTCGCGAGATTCGGATTGGCCGATCCCTCCGGCCTCAAGGCTACCGTGCCATGCACCGTCACGACAAACTCGCTTCGCAACCCGTGGGCCTGCCGATGCGCCGATTCGTCGACTTCGGGATTGAAGACGATCTGGGTGATCCCCTGGCGGTCGCGCAGGTCCATGAACATCACGTTTCCGTGATCGCGCCAGCGCTGAATCCAGCCGCTTAGCGTCACGGTTTGCCCGACGTGGGCGCGCGTCAGCTCGCCGCACCGATGCGTTCGCCCCATCATGCACTCCTCCGCGCCGCCGTCTCGTGCAGCTTCAAGACGCCACGGAGCGCGTTGGCCTCGCGGTCGGTCAGATAGCGGTACGACCCGGCCGCCAGGTCGCCGAGCAGCAAGGGCCCGAACCGCACCCGCAGGAGCTTGAGCACACGGGAGCCGACCGCCTCCAGCATCCGCTTCACCTGATGGTTGCGGCCCTCATGGATGGTCAGCTCCAGCCAGGAATTTTCCTCGGCCTTGCGCACCTTCTTCACGACGGCCGGCGCCGTCATCCCATCGGCCAACTTGACGCCCCGCGCCAGCAGGGTCAGCTTCTCGTTCGGCACGACGCCTTTAACCTTGACCAGGTACGTCTTGGGCACGTGATAGCGCGGGTGCAAGAGCGCCTGGGCCAGGGTGCCGTGATTCGTGAGCAACAACAGACCTTCGGCGTCGTAATCCAGCCGGCCCACGGGAAAGACCCGCATGCCGACGCCGCCCAGGAAATCGCCCACCGTCGGCCGCCCCTCCGGGTCGCGCAATGTCGAGACGACGCCTTTGGGTTTGTTCAGCATCACATAGACGTGCGGCGGGGCCGGCTTGAGGTGCCGTCCGTCCACCTTGACGTGATCGCTGGCCACGTCCACCTTGACGCCCAATTCGCGCACGACCTTGCCGTTCACCGTCACGCGCCCGGCCACGATCAACTCCTCGGCCTTGCGCCGCGAAGCCACGCCCGCGTCCGCGATGACTTTCTGCAATCGAACGTCCACTGTCTTTATTCCCATTCGATGGTCGACGGCGGCTTGGAGCTCAAGTCGTACACGACGCGATTCACCCCCCGCACCTCGTTGATGATGCGGTTGGCCATCTGGCCCAAGAGGTCGTGCGGCAGCCGGGCCCAATCGGCTGTCATGCCGTCGACGCTGTTGACAGCCCGAATCGCGATCACGTGTTCGTAGGTTCGCTGGTCGCCCATCACGCCGACGGTTTTGATCGGCAGCAGAACGGCGAAGGCCTGCCAGGTCTGGCGGTACAAGCCGGCCTTGCGGATCTCTTCCGCCACGACCGCTTCGGCTTCGCGGAGAATGGCCAGCCGATCTTTCGTCACCGCGCCGAGCACGCGGATCGCCAAGCCCGGACCGGGAAACGGTTGCCGCCAGATGATCTCGTCGGGCAAGCCCAACTCGTGGCCCAGCACCCGCACTTCGTCCTTGAACAGCTCGCGCAAGGGTTCGACCAGGCGGAGCTTCATCTTCGTCGGCAACCCCCCGACATTGTGATGGGTCTTGATCGTCGCGGAGGGACCTTTGAAGCTCACGCTCTCGATCACGTCCGGGTAGAGCGTGCCTTGGACGAGAAACTTCGCCTCATGCCCTTGCGTCTTGACCTGCGCCTCGAACTGCTTGATGAAGAGCCGGCCGATGATCTTGCGCTTTCGCTCCGGATCGGTCACTCCCTTGAGCGCGGCCAAGAACGGCGCCGACGCATCCACGAGGCGAAGATTCAAGTGGAGCTGCGTGGCAAACGTCTGCCGGACTTGCTCCTGTTCTCCCGCCCGCAACAAGCCGTTGTCCACGAAAATGCAGATCAATTGATCGCCGACCGCGCGGTGAGCCAGAGCCGCGGCAACCGACGAATCCACTCCGCCGCTCAAGGCGCAGATCACCTTGGCCTTTCCCACCTGCTCCCGAATCAGGCCGACGCTCGTCTCGACGTACGACTTCATCGTCCAGGTCGGCGCGCACCCGCAGATATCGAAGACGAAGTTGCGGAGAATCGCCGTGCCGTCCGGGGTGTGCGCCACCTCCGGATGGAATTGCAGGCAGTAGATCCGGCGCCGGCCCCCGATCGCTTTCATCGCGGCGATCGGCGAATTACCGGTGTGGGCGATGGCCCGGAACCCTTTCGGCATCCGCTCGATGCGATCGCCGTGCGACATCCATACGGGCATGGTCGGCCCCAACCCCTTGAAGAGATCGGAGGCGTCGTCCACGAGCAGATCGGCCCGTCCATATTCCCGGTGAGACGCCTTCGCCACTTCGCCGTCCAGCAGGTGCGTCACCAACTGCATGCCGTAGCACACCCCGAGGATCGGCAAGCCGGCGTCGAGCAGAGCGCGCGGGACGGTCGGGGCCTTCTTGTCGTAGACGCTGGACGGCCCCCCGGACAAGACGATGCCTTTCGGCCGGTGGGCCAGAATCGAGGCCAGCGAAGCGGTGCAGGGCAGGATCAGGCAATAGACCTGCGCTTCGCGAATCCGGCGGGCGATGAGCTGGGTGTACTGGGAGCCGAAGTCCAGGACGAGGATTCTGTCGTGCCAGAGTTCCATGAAGACGTCGTTCGTGACGCGTGACGCGCTGGTCGCCTACTAAGAAGATCGGAATGACGAGGGACGCTTCACGAGGAACGCTTCACGTGCGGTCACTCGGGTTCGGTGCGGTAGTTCGGAGCTTCTTTGGTGATGATAACGTCGTGTACGTGGCTTTCGCGGAGCCCGGCCAAGGTCTGCCGAATGAACCGGGCGTTCTTCTGCAACTCGGGAATGGTCCGGCACCCGCAATACCCCATGCCCGACCGTACACCGCCGACAAGCTGGTAAATCACGCCGGCCAGGGTGCCCTTGTACGGCACGCGGCCCTCGATGCCTTCCGGCACCAATTTCGAGGCCGGCCGGCCGGCCTGGAAATAGCGGTCCTTGCCGCCCTTTTCCATCGCGCCGATGGAGCCCATACCGCGATAGACCTTGTACGTGCGCCCCTGGTACAGAACCGTCTCGCCCGGCGATTCCTCCGTACCCGCCAACATACCGCCGATCATGACGGCGGAGGCACCGGCGGCCAGCGCCTTGGTGACATCGCCCGAATACTTGATGCCCCCGTCGGCAATGATGGGGATGCCGCTCCCCGCCAAAGCGGCAGCGCAGTCGGCGACGGCCGTCAGTTGCGGCATGCCGGCGCCCGAGACGATGCGCGTCGTGCAGATCGAGCCGGGCCCCACGCCGACTTTCACCGCATCGGCCCCCGCCTTCGCCAAATCCTTGGCCGCTTCAGCGGTGGCGATATTGCCGGCAATGACCTGCATGTCCGGATATTTGTGCTTGATCGCCTTGACCGTGTCCAGCACGCTCTGCGCATGGCCGTGCGCCGTATCCACCACCACGAAATCCGCGCCGGCCTTCTGCAACAGGGGCACGCGCGTTTCGGCGTCGGCGCCGACACCGACGGCCGCGCCGACGCGCAGCCGGCCATGCTCGTCCTTGCAGGCCGCGGGATACTTGATGCGCTTTTCGATGTCCTTGATCGTGATCAAGCCCTTGAGCTCGCCCCGCTTGTTGACCACCGGCAACTTTTCGATCCGGTACTCGTGGAGAATCTCCCGGGCTTTCTCGAGGCTCGTCCCTTCGGGCGCCGTCACGAGCTTGTTCTTTGTCATGACTTGCGAGACCTTCATGTCCATACGGGATTCGAAGCGCAGGTCCCGATTCGTCAGAATGCCGACGAGTTTGCCCTGCTTGGTCACGGGAATGCCCGAAATCCGGTATTTGGACATGATTTGATGGGCGTCCCGGATGGTCTGGTCCGGCTCGATCGTGATGGGATCGAGAATCATGCCGCTTTCGGATTTCTTGACCTTGTCGATTTCCGACGCCTGCTCGGCCGGCGACAGGACCCGATGGATGACGCCGATGCCGCCCTCACGTGCCAGGGCGATGGCCAAGCGCGCTTCCGTGACCGTGTCCATGGCGGAGCTAAGAATGGGAATGTTGATCGAAATCGTGCGGGTGACACGGGTCCTGGTGTCCGTTTCGCTGGGCAAGACTTCGGACTTGCCCGGCACCAGGACCACGTCGTCGTAGGTCAGGCCGATACGTACGTCTTTGTCGAGCATGGGTCCGTCAATGGGTGGTCGGCGCCGGACTCTAGCACAGCCTTCCGAAGGGGTTCAAGGCGCGCACCACCGCCGTCAGCGCGCCTGGCCGGTCCGTTGATCGGCCAATGACGCCGCCGCGGCCGCCTCTTCCTGCAAACGCTCGCCGCCTTCCGTCGCCGGCATGAATTGCTGCACACGCGTATTGCCGCTGTCCACGATAAACACGCTGCCCTTGGCGTCCACGGCGATGCCGTAGGGAAAATTGAACTGGCCGTCCTGGCCGCCGAAGCCGCCCCACTGGGTAATGAAGTTCCCCTCGCGGTCGAACTTCTGAATGCGCTGGTTGCCCGTGTCGGTCACGTAAACGTCGCCAGCGCCGTCGATGGCGACCCCCCAGGGATTCCGGAACTGCCCTGCCTCCTGCGCCCGCGGATCGCTCGCGTGGCCGGGGCCCAGGCCGCCCCCCCATTTCGTCACCAGTTGCGGCAGCACGTTGGTGCTGGTGTCGAACTTTTGGATGCGATGGTTGCCCATGTCCACGATGTAGACGGTCCCGTCCGACTGATCGACCGCCGCGCCGCGGGGGAAATAAAACTGCCCGTCGTTCGTGCCGAAACTGCCCCACTGCATGATGAATTCGCCCTGCATGTCGAACTTCTGGACGCGGAAGTTGGCGCTGTCGACGACGTAGACGAACCCGCGCACCCGATCGATCGCGATGCCCCAGGGCGAACTGAACTGCCCCTCGCCGTTGCCCCGCGAGCCGAACTTCATCAGATAGCCGCCGAGCTTGCCGTCGAACTTCTGGACGCGGTGGTTGTTCGTGTCCACCACCCAGACATCGCCTTTGGCGTCGCAGGCGATGCCGGTCGGATTGTGGAAGGCCGCGCTCGACGACCCGAAGTTGCCCCACAGGATGATGAAGGTCCCGTTGTTATCGAATTTCTGGATGCGGTTGTTGCCGTTGTCGACGACGAAGAGGCAGCCCTGCTGGTCCACGGCGACGCCGTACACCGGCGCCATGAATTCGCCGCCGTGCAGCAGCGACGCGCCGCGCCCCGGCTTGCCCCAGCGCGCGACGGAGAGGTAGCCGGATGTGTTCAAGAGAATGGCGGTGCTGGCCGGCACCGACACGTTGTTCCCGACGTCCCGGAACCAGGCGTAGACGGTTTTGCTGCCGTCGCCCGGCGACAGGGTGAAGGGAATCGTCGCGCCGAACTTGTTGGCCGGCTCCACCTCCACCCAGCCCGGCACCGTCGCCGAGGGCGCGATCGGGCTTTCCGATACGTAATAGGCCGAGACGCCCGTATCCACGTCATTCGCCGACACCGTCAGCACGACGTCCGGCGAATTGGTCATGAAAGCCCCGTGGTTGATGACGACGTTGGGATTCTGCGGCGCCGTGATGTCGATCAAGACCGGCGTGACCGCGATCTCTTCGGACAAGTCGCTCTCACGTCCGTCCTCGTAGACCGCCGCCAGCGCGTAGTAATAGACCGAGTCGTTCGTCAGACCGGCATGGGTATAGGGACTGGTCGCGCCTTCGATTTTGGTCGCCGACTGTTTGGTGAGCCCCGATTGGGTGTGAAAATAGAGGTTGTACGAGACGGCCTGGGGCACCTCCATCCAACTGAGCACCACTTCCGTATCCCCGGCTCTGGCCACCAGGTTCCGGGGGGCCGGCGCCTCGCCTTCCGTCTCCGCCGCGGCACCGCTGATGCGTTGCAGCTCTTCTTCGGTCGGCACGTATTTGATGATCCGGTTGTTGCCGCTGTCGACGACATAGACGTTGCCCTCTTTGTCGACGGCGATACCGGAGGGAAAGTTCAACTGGCCTTCTGTCTTGCCGCGGTTGCCCCACGAACAAATGAACGTGCCGTTGCTGTCGAACTTCTGGATGCGATGATTGCCCTGGTCCGCCACGTACACGTTGCCCAAGGCATCGCAGGCGATCCCCCAAGGCGACTTGAATTGTCCCGGACCGTTCCCTTCCTTGCCCCACTTGGCCAAAAAGCTGCCGCGTGCGTCGAACTTCTGGACACGATGATTGCCTTCGTCCGAGACAAAGATATTTCCGGCAAAGTCCACGGCAATGCCGCGCGGGAAGAAAAATGCGCCGTCGTAGCTGCCGTCACGCCCCCACTTGAGCAGCGGCTGGCCGTCCGGTTGGAATTTCTGGACGCGCGCATTGCTGGTGTCCGTGATGTACACGTTCCCTTCGTGATCGCAGGCCACGCCCCAGGGCACGTCGAACTTGCCCATCCCCGCCCCGCGCCAGGCGAAGCCGAATCGGCCCCAGGCGCGAATCGAATTGCCCTCAGGATCCAGCTTCTGCAGGCGGTTGTTGCCGCTGTCCGCCACGTAGACTTCCCCGCTGGCGCCGACCGTCAGCCCCCGCGGATAGTAATAGAGTCCTTCCTGGTCGCTGGCTTCGCCGCCCCATCGGGCCAGAAATTTGCCGTCCTTGTCGAATTTTTGAATCGAATGGTTGTCCGTGTCCGCCACGTAGATGTTGCCGGTGTTGTCCAGCGTGATCCCGGTCGGCGAGGAAAATTCGCCGTCATCCACACCCTCCGCTCCGAACACGAGGGCGATGAGATAGGGCGCGGGGATGGCCATGACCTCCTCGGATTCGGGGCTCTCCCCCTTTTCCGTCACGACGGTCACCACATAGTGGTAACAGGTGCCATTCGCGAGGTCGTCATGGACGAAGGGCGAGGACGGGCCTTCGATGCAATTGCCCTTGGCTTTGGTCACGCCGATCTTGGGGTTGAAATCCTCCGCCCCGGCAATGGGACGGGTCAATTCGGAAAACTTGATCTGCACGCCTTTCGACGTGAGGAAGTAGACGTTGTAGTACATGGCGTCGGGCACCGGCTCCCAGGTCAAAGTGATCTTGCCATTGCCCGGTTTGGCCTTCAGGTTCGTCGGCGCGGGCGGCAGATCTTCCGCAACACCCGTCTCGCCGGCTCCCCATTCGTCCGCTCCGCCCTGGACCATCGACAGACGAAGGCCCAACGGGTCCTTCTCCCACATCGCTTCATTCGACACCCACATGTTCATGGATCCCTCGTTCCGGCTGGCAGTGAATTCACGCCTGACAAAGAATGGAGAATTCCACTTCTTTCAAGCACTTAGAATTGCGAAACTCTAACAAACGCTTGCAAGGCTCGTCAAGGCAAGACAATGGGCTCAATTGTGTCGTCAATCGGCGATCGGCTATGATCGCCCATGCCACTCCCGACCCTCTATGTCAGCCGGCTCCTGACCGACCCGGTCATGACGGCCATTCGCACGCGTTTCACCCTGCTCTCGGAGCCGACGCCCCAAGCGCCTTCGCACGACAGCCTCATCGACGGCCTACGAGAGGCGGAGGCCGCCATCGTTACCCTCACGGAAACGATTACCGGCGACGTGCTCCGGACTTGCCGCCGGCTCAAAGTGCTAGCCAATCATGCCGTGGGTTTCAACAACATCGATCTGGCCGCCGCCAAGGCCGCCGGCATCGTCGTGACCAACACGCCCGATGTGTTGACCGAGGCGACGGCGGACTTGACCTGGGCCCTCCTGCTGGCGGTCGCGCGCCGCGTGACCGAGGGGCACCGCCTGGTGCAAGACGACCGCTGGACCGGGTGGGAACCGACGCAGTTGCTCGGCGCCGACGTGGCCGGACGAACATTGGGCATTGTCGGCATGGGCCGGATCGGCCAAGCCGTCGCGCGGCGCGCCGCCGGCTTTGCCATGCCTGTGCTCTATGCCAGCCGGCACGAGGTACCGTTTCCGAGCGCCACCCAGGCTTGGACGAGGGCCTCCCTCGACGAACTCTTGGACCGGTCCGACTTCGTCAGCCTGCACGTCCCGCTGACGCCGGATACCCATCACCTCATCGGCCGCACGGCCTTCGAGGCCATGCGCCAGACCGCAATTTTCCTCAACACCTCGCGCGGCCCCGTCGTGGACGAAGCGGCGCTCGCGGAGGCCTTGCAGCACGGCCTGATCGCCGGCGCGGGGCTCGACGTCTACGAGCAGGAACCGCGTATCCACCCGAGCCTGCTCGGCCTCCCGCAGGTCGTGACCCTGCCGCACCTGGGGTCGGCCACGCAAGCGACGCGGGATCGCATGGGCTTCATGTGCGTGGACAACGTCTCAGCCGTGTTGGAAGGCAGGCCGGTGGCCCATCGCGTCGCGTAGCGACTTCGCGGCAGACGCTAGGATGCCGTGACGGCGCCGGCCAGATTCAAATCGCGCGCCACATCGTGAATCAAGTCGCACTCGACCTGCGCACGCCGGCGGAGAAACGCTTCGAGCAGGGCATTGTCGCAGAGCGCGTTGATGAGGCGCGGCGTGCCCTTCGTATACTGCCGGATGACGGGGAAGCAGTCCGCGGCGAAAATCGGCTGCTGCGCGCCGGCGATGTCCAGGCGGTGTTTCACGTAAGTTTCGGTGCAGCCCACGTCCAGCTCCGTCAACCGGCACCGGATCGCCACGCGCTGATGCAACGGCGGATCCAAGGCCAATACGCTGTCCAAATCGGAGAGGCCGAAGAGAATGAAGGTGACGGCTTTCTGCCCGTCGATCTCGATGTTGAGCAGGCCGCGAAAGTCCTCCATCAGCTCCTGGCTGCGCAGCATCTGGGCTTCGTCGATCAAGACGACGGCTTTTTTGCCGCTTTCGTGGACCTCCACTAAACGCCGCGAGAGCTGCGTGAGTAATTCGGTTTTGTTGTGTGCCGGCTCGGCGATGTCCATCTGCAAGGCGATTTTCCGGAGCATCCACTCGGACGTGACGCCGGCATGGATGACGATCAGGAGGGCCGCCTCGTAGGCGCCGTTTTCCAATTCCTCCAAGAGCCGCGTGGCCAGCGTCGTTTTGCCCGTGCCGATGTCGCCGACCACCAACGCCAGGCCTTTCATCTGCTCCGCCGCATATTTCAAGCGGACCAGGGCCTCGGCGTGCTGGTCGGTGCTGCAAAAAAACCGGCTGTCCACCGTAATGGCAAATGGGCTTTCGCGGAGCTTGAAAAATTCGAGGAGGCTCATGCAGGCCCGTCGTCAGAGATAGGAGATGCGCCGTTTTTTCTTGTCCGGGCCCGCCGAGGGGCCGCTGCCCATCCCCCCCTCGGCCACCGCCACCACTTCGCCGGAGGGTTCGGAAGCCGAATCCTGCTTCAGCCGTGGGATACGGTCGGAAACGTCTTCGTAGCCGGCGATGGTGGAGAAGAGGTCCAGCGCGCGGTCGGCGGAACCGGCAGCCTCGTACAACAGGCCCAGCTCGTACCGCAGGCGGGCCGGATCGGGCAAGTGCTCCTCGCCCTGGAGCGCCGTTTCCATGGCTTCGACTGCTTCGGCCGTCAACCCCATCAGTCGGAACGCCTGGCCCAACTCGAAGTGATCGCGATAGGCGGTCGGCGGTCTGCCAGGCGGGACGGACGCCGGCTTGTCGGTTCCGCTTGTCGTACCGGCGGACATGCCGCCCGCGAAGACCGGCATCGGCTCAGCCAGCGCTTCCGCCGGGACGGATTCCAGGCCCGCCGCCGCTTCGTCGTGCGAGGACCCTGTCGCCGCTTCCGTCGGAGCAGGCATGTCGGCGCCAGCCGACGCGCCCTCGGCATCCCGTGATGCAGCCAGGCGAAATGGCGCGCCTCCGGACGATTTCCGAGCTGCTGGGCCAGGCCCACTCCCTGCCGATTCTGCCGAGGCCCCGGACACAGACGGAGCCGAATCCATAGAAGGCGTGAACCGAAACGAGCCGGACGTGCGAGAGGCTGCTTCCGGAGTCGCCTCGGCCGTCTCATGGCGCGCAGGCTCTTCCCGGACCTGCTCCGGCTCCGACGAGACCGACTCGGCAACGACCGGCTGCGTCAAGGCGGGCGCTGACGCTACCGGCATGTCCGGTGCGACTGCTGGCCCGCCGGTTCCAGAAAATTTCCCGGCATAGTCCTTGGCCGCTTGGCTGTCTGGCGCGACGAGCAAAATACGTTCGTACAACTCCTGAGGCAGCTCCGGCTGCTCCGGATCGGGCGTTTCCAAGAGGGCACGGATGGCCTCTCCATAGTGGATGGCCGCGGACTTTCCGTCGCCGCTTTGCTCATACAGGCGCCCCAGCAACTGCCTGAGGCTGACGCTGGTGGGATCGGCATTCAAGTATTCGACGAGCATGGACTCGGCCAGAACGAAATCCTGCGCCCGCATCGCGGCTTCCGCCAGGAACTGGAACTCCGCCTTAGCATAGGCCATGTTGCCTTGTTTCAAATGAAGGGAGGCCAGCAGACGGCAGACTTCCGGATCTCCCGGTTCGCGGCTTAAGATTTCGTTTAAGACCGTTTCCGCATCCGTCAGCCGACTGGCCGACATCAGCTTGTTGGCTTCGTCCAGGTAGCCTTGCCTGGTGTAGATTTGCGGCAATACGCTGCCCGACTCGGCCGATGCGGCAGCAGACGAGGCCGCCGCTGATTTCTCCGGCCCGCCGCCCGCTTCCGGTCCGCCTGTTCCCTTGGCGGCAGGCGCAGCCGGCTCGGCCCCCATCCGCTGGGCCGCTTCCGCATTCGAGGGGTCGACGGCGAGAATCAACTTGTAGGCTTCTACTTCTTCGTCTTTCCTTCCGGCTTTGGCGTGAAGCTTGGCAAGGGTCAGATAGTCCGCGACGGCATTGCCGACGAGTCCGCGTTCCGCATTGACGTCGCCAAGGCAACGGTATGCCTGGTATCGCGAGGGATCGACTTTGAGGATTTTTTTGTACAGCGCGATGGCTTTAAGTGCGCCGTTTTCGGCCCGAAAAGCCGTGGCTGCTTGGAAATAGGCCTCCACGGCATCGGCCGAGGCGTTGCGCTTAAGGTGCAGATCGCCGATCGTGTTCTGGATCGTCCCGTCAGCCGGCGTGCCGGTCAGGAGCTTTCTCCATTCGGCAATGGCCTTGTCATACTGCCCTTTGGCCGTAAAGGCCTGGGCGCTTTCGAGCACCGCACCGCGATCGACAGCCACAGGGGTTTTCCTTCCCGTACCAACAACGGGGCAATAGGACGAAAAAAGCTATCAGGCGGCCCCTGGCTTGTCAAGAAATCTGCCGAGGCCAGGCCTATGCCTCTTGACCGAATCCTGCCAGATACAGGGCTGAAACGTATTGAAAAAGAAAGGGCTCGTGGCCTAGGCCACGAGCCCTTGTTTCTAAAGTCACCGAGATGAGGCCGTCTTATGCGCCGGCGGCCTGGGCCATCTTCAGAACATTGGCCGCCTGCGGCCCCTTTGCCCCTTGGACGATATCGAATTCGACATTTTCGCCTTCTTTCAACGTTTTGAAGCCATCCCCTTGCAAGGCCGAATAATGTACGAAGACATCTTCCCCGTTTTCGAGGCGAATGAACCCGAACCCTTTTCTGTCATTGAACCACTTGACCGTGCCCTTGCTTCTCACACGCGCCTCCTTTCCTCACGACCGCAGCATGCAGACCAGCAATACCGTGATCCGCTGGGGTTTGCGGGTAGTGGACCGAATATCCGGTCAAAAAAAGAACACCGCAGGAATTGCCCTGCGGTGTGTGATCAAACAATAAGAAACCCCATGAATAGTCCCGCAAACCGGAGGAGCATTTAGCATAGGCCCTGAGGGTTGTCAAGACATTCTTCCACGCATCCGCACGTAGATTGTCCGCCGAGCGAACGCCGTGAAGATGTTTACAAGTACCTGAAATTCCGTTATGTTTGCCGCGGCTACCATCGATTGTCCTCCCCGAGGCACCTTTGCGGAAGATCCTGGACCGCTACATCTTTACCGAACTCCTGCCGCCGTTTTTTCTGAGTCTCTCGGCCCTCTGTTTCGTCATGCTGACCAAGGAGCTGCTGCGCCTGGTCGAGCTCCTCGTCGCGAAGGGCGTCCCCCTGTGGTCCGTGATCAAAGTTTTTCTGCATCTCCTGCCGTCTTTTTTGGTGTTGACCCTGCCCATCGCGGGCATCATCGCCTCGATCACCGCCTTCAGCCGGCTGTCGTTCGACAAGGAATTGGTTGCCATGCGCGCGGCCGGCTTGAGCCTCTTCCGGTTGTCTCGGCCGGTGCTGGCCTTTTCGATCCTGGTTTTCCTTCTGACCCTCCTACTCTCCCAGTGGGGACAGCCTTGGTCGAACATTTCGCTCAAAAAACTGGCCTTGAGCCTACTGAAAGACCAGCTCACCCTGTCGCTCGACCGCGGGGTATTCAACGAACCGGTTCCACACATGGTCATGTTCGTCCCGGATCGACCGGACAGCCAAGTCCCGGACGGCATCTTCATCGCCGACGAACGAGTGCCGGGCGACACCCGCATCATCGTGGCCGGCCATTACGCCTTACTGAACGAACCGGCCTCCAACCAAGTAGGCATCCGCCTCTTCAACGGGGTCATCCACGACAAGCCCGACGATTTGCTCCACTACCAGCAGGTGTCCTTCGCCACCTACGACCTGCGCGTCAACGTGGACCAAAGCCTCTATGCATCGGTGGAAGAGCGTCCGACCTACGAAGCGATCATCGCCAAACTCGAGCAAACGGGTTGGAGTGACACTGGCGCCTTGCGGCGCTTGATGGAGTACTACAAGGACCTCGCCTTTCCCACGGCCGCATTGATTTTCGGCATGGTCGGCGTGCCGGTTGGCATCGTCTCCAAACGATCCGGGCGGGTCGGCGGATTCGCCGTCGGCATCATGGTGGTCGTCGCCTATTACATCCTGAACATCGTGTGCGAGTTTTTCGTGACGACCCTCCTCTTGCCCCCCTTTGCCGGCGCCTGGCTGCCCAATCTCGTGTTCTTGGCGTTCGGCGCCGTGTTGTTCGCCCGCGTGAGCCGCCGGTGACGCCATGACGATTCTCTTCCGTTACATGGTCCGCGAATATCTCAAAATCTTCGCCATGTGCCTCAGCGGCCTCATGACGGTCTATCTGGTCGTGGACTTTTTCGAGAAGGTGCGCAAATTCATCCGCTACGACGCGGAATTGTCGGCCATGTTCGCCTATTTCGCCCTCCGTACGCCGGCCATCGTCTTCCAAATCGCCCCGATGGCCGTACTCATGGCGACCCTGCTGACCTTGGGCCTGCTCTCCCGCAACCACGAAATCACCGCGATGCGCAGCTGCGGCATCAGCCTCTACCGGATCGCGCTCCCCTTCCTCGTCTGCGCGTTCTGCATCGCCCTGGTGCTGCTCGGCCTGAGCGCCGTGGCCATGCCGGTGAGTTCGGCCCAGGCCGAATACGTCAAGGCCGCAAGAATCGAGAAAAAACCCGCACTGGCCACGTTCACGGCCCAGCGGCCGTGGCTCCAGGCCGGCCCCCGGCTGCTGATCAACGTGGAAGCGGTCGATCCCGACGGCTCCACGCTCCGCGGCGTCACGCTCTATCGTCTCACCGACACGTTCCAGCTCGACGCCATCACGGAATCCCGGGAACTCCGTTACGAAGGCGACGGCTGGACGATGCACCAGGCCGTGCAACGCACGCTGTTCCCAGATGGCCGGCTCCGCACCGACACCTTCGACCGCCTGCCGGTCTCCCTCTCCCAAAAACCGGAGGATTTCCGGAGCTGGGCCAAGATGGAATCGGAAGAAATGACCCTGCCGGCCCTGGCCGACTATACCGACCGCCTGCGCCGCGACGGATACAGTTTTTCCCGTCCCTTGACGGATTTTCACGGCCGCATCGCCTTTCCCTTCGTCTGTGTCGTCATGACCCTGGTCGGCATCGCCCTCAGCCTCCGGCGGACCGGCGTCCGGGGCAGCGGTATCGCCGTCGGGATCGGCCAGGCCCTGGCGCTCGGCTTCCTCTACTGGGCCGCCCATTCCGTCGCCATTGCCTTCGGTCGAACCGCCGTCCTGACACCGATGGTGGCCGGCTGGCTGGCCAATCTCATGTTTTTTTCCTTCGGCTGCTACCTGCTGCTCAACGTGCGGCAATAGTCGCCGTGTCACCCGGCCTTGCCGTCTCGTGACCGGCCTCACGACGGGCTCGCGAAAGTTGACTGGGTGGCGACCTTACGGTAAAAGGAGGCAGCGGTTTTTCAGACACCATCACCCTATGCGCATGCCCACACGCGTCGTTATTACCGGCCTCGGCATCGTCTCCCCCCTCGGTCTCGGCATCGGCCAGTTCTGGAAGTCGGCCCTGGAGGGCCGGTCCGGCGTGGCAGCGATTCCGAATTTCGACGAATTGCCGATGGACAGCTATCGCTCCCGCATCGCGGGCCAGGTGCCGGACTTCAATCCAGCCGCCCACTTCGACCCGGCGCAAGCCGAGCGCCTGGACCGCTACGCCCAGTTCGCCCTCGTCGCCGCCAAGGAAGCCGTCGCGGACTCCGGGCTTGCGATGGAACGCGAAGATCCCCGCCGGATCGGCGTCATCGTCGGCGCGGGCATGGGCGCCATGATGATGGGCGAACGGGAACTGACCAAGCTCTACCTGTCCCAAAAACCGCATCGCGTCCCGCCGAATTTCATCCCGACTATCACGCTGAATTCCGCCTCGGGGCTCATCGCCCTGGCCCACGGCGCCAAGGGACCGAACCTCACGATTTCGACGGCCTGTTCGTCCAGTTCCCATGCCATCGGCCAAGCCCTGACCTGCATCAGAACCGGCCAGGCCGACGCCGTCATCGTGGGCGGCGCCGACGCGAGCATCACCCCTCTCGTCTTCGCCGGTTTCTGCTCGCTCCGCGCCCTGTCCACCGGCTTCAACGACCGCCCGGCGCAGGCCTCCCGTCCCTTCGATCGCGGGCGGGACGGGTTCGTGATGGGCGAGGGAGCCGGCGCGTTGATCGTGGAAAGCCTGGCCCACGCCAAGAAACGGAAGGCCCGGATCTATGCCGAGGTCGCCGGGTATGCCGCTACCAGCGAGGCCTACCACATGGTGATTCCGAAAGAGGACGGCACCGAGATGGCCACGACCATGGGGCTGGCCCTCAAAGACGCCGGCGTACGTCCGTCCGAGGTGGACTATGTCAATGCCCATGCCACGTCGACGGTGCGCGGCGACGAGGTCGAGATTCGCGGCATCCGGCTGGCGCTGAAGAGCCGGGCCCAGAAGATTCTTGTAAGCGCGACCAAATCGCTGATCGGCCACACGCTCGGCGCCGCCGGCACGATCGGCACGATCGCCGGCGCCTTGGCGATCGAGAGCGGGCACGTGCACCCGACCCTCAATTACGACGATCCGGACCCGGAATGCGCCCTGCCCGGCATCGCCAAGGTCGCCCAGGAGCGGGCCATCAAGGTCGCCCTGGTCAACGCCTTCGGGTTCGGCAGCAACAACTCCACGTTGGTTTTGAAACGATTCGCCTGACAACCGCGTCCCGCGAAGAGCGGGATGCCGACAAGGACGCACGCATGACAAAAAGCGACATCGCCGACCGGCTGCGCGCCGCCCTGGCCAAGGAACTCAAGCGGGACGCCGCCTCCATCGAACCGCGCCACAAGCTGCGGGACGACTTGGGGTTGAACTCGTTGGACGCGATCGAATTGATCTTCAAAATCGAAGAAGAGTTCGACCTCTCGATCCCCGACGAAGACGTCATGAAGCTGGCGACCGTCGGCGACATGCTGGATTACCTCGACCGCCGCTTGAATCAGGGCGCATCGTCTCCGGGCCCGTCGTCTTCGGCGGCGTCGGCGCAACCGGCGACGCCCGCGGCGCCCCGTGCAGTCGCGGCCAAGAAGGCTCCGGGCAAGCCCCCCGCCAAAGCTCCGGCCAAAACTTCCGCCCGACGCAAGCATGCCTAACCCCTCCCGCTCGGTCCGCCTCGGCGAAATTCAGGAGGCTGTGGGCGGCGTCTTGCACGGTGCGGGAGACACGAGCCTTTCGGGTGCCTCCAGTCTCGAAGACGCCGGCCCCCAGGATCTGTGCTTCATCGCCGCCGACCGGTTCGTCGAGGCGGCGACTCGCTCGTCGGCCGGAGCCTTTATCGTCGGGCAACACCTCCCCGCCCTGGCGCGTCCGCAGCTCGTCGTGGCCAATCCGGCCTACGCCTTCGCCCAGACGGTCGAGCGATTTTTCGCGCCCCAGCCGAATCGCCGAGGCATCGCCTCTCAGCTTGCCTCGGGAACCGATGTCCGCATCGGGCCGGATGCGACGATATGGCCCAACGTCACGTTGGGAGACCGTGTCACGCTGGGCGCGCGGGTCACGCTCTATCCTGGCGTCTTTATCGGCGATGACGCGACGGTGGGTGACGACACGGTCCTATTTCCCAACGTCGCCGTGATGGACCGCTGCCGGATCGGCAACCGTGTCCGTATCCATGGCGGGACGGTGATCGGGAGCGACGGGTTCGGCTACGTGCAACACGAGGGGCGGCACCACAAAGTCCCACAGATCGGCATCGTCGTGGTCGAAGACGACGTGGAGATCGGCGCCAACGCCGCCGTCGATCGCGCCACGTTCGGGCAAACCGTCATCAAGCGCGGCACAAAAATCGACAATCTGGTACAGGTCGCGCACAACGTCACCGTCGGCGAGCACAGTATTCTCGTGGCGCAAGTCGGCATTGCCGGCAGCACGCAACTCGGCCACCACGTCGTGCTGGGGGGGCAAGCCGGCGTGGGCGATCACTTGACCATCGGCGACGGGGCGATGGTTGCGGCTCGGTCAGGGGTCAGCAAACACGTGCCGGCCGGAGAGATCGTTTCCGGGAACCCGGCCATTCCCCACATGACATCGCTGCGGGCCCATTCCCTGTTTCCTTCCCTGCCGGAATTGAAGCAACAGGTGCGGGACCTCGAGCGCCGGCTGGCGGCGCTCGAACGGGGCGAGAAGAAGGGCCTCCGGACCAAGTCGTAAGCTGCCGGTCACGACGCGGCGTCCCGCTGCGGGAGCACCCCGCGCCAGAAGAACATCTTGGCCCAAAAGAAGCTGGCCCAGGGCAATAAGAAGGCCGCCATGAAGTAGACGTGGCCGAAGGCCGCCGCCATGCCCGCCACGCCGACCATCAGCGCCAGTCCCGCCAAGTAGCCCAGGGGAATCCATTTGCGGCCGGGATGCTCCACGGCATCCATCTGCTGGGCATCTTTCTTCATACGTTTGCCCCCCGTCGACCGGCCGAAGAGGCGCTGGCGTGCGGCGAAATACTGGGGGTGCGTCGCCAAGAGATACCGGTGGTACCGGGTCTGCACCCATCCCAAGCCGATGCCCAGCAGCATCAGCCCAGACGTTTCCGAGAAAGTCATCCAGCCGTAGCTTTGCACGAAAAATTGATAGATCAACGACCCGGCGCCCGACAACATAAACACCAGGCCCAATACGGCAGACGGAAACAAAATGTGTGCCCGGACATATTCTCTGGCCAACTCCGTTTCATTATCTTGCCGTTTGGCCGTAACGAGTTTCGGCATGATTCTTCGTCCCCTTCTCTAATCAGGCGTTATAGCGAGCCGGTTGTGGGAAACCGCGTGCGACATGGATGTTTTCGCCACCGATCGCTCGCTCGCAGACATGACGCGGGACCGAGCCGATGTCTCCCGTGATTCCCGCGTACGACAAGGTCTTTCGCCGCTTTCTTCCCCCTCTGCCGCCTCCATCAAGCGGATCGTCTCCCGGTACATCATCGCTCAAGGTGGCAGAGAATTTTCCTGTCCCCAAAAATTGTGGAAGACGTGGGGATAATCTTGTGCATCGCGGGAAGGGGGCTGCCCATAGTGCCGGCTCAAGCGACATGCACAAAAATTGTGCTCAATTCATCAAGAGATTTCAATGAGTTACGACGATTGGGGAGGGCCGATGATGGGACCACAAGATACGGGGAATCAGACGGAAATGGGCCCGCTCATATCCGACGATCTCACGCTTGCGCGAGGACTTCTTCGATCGCCGCCCGCTCGGCGCGCATCCCGTCGACCCACCGCTGCACATCCGGCACGAGATCGCCGATACGCCGCTGCACGGCGTCGAATTGCCGGGGGGACGCCGAGACGCTCCCGCGCGACACCACCCGCACGAACAACTCCAAGCCCTGGCAGGCCTGTTGGACGGATTGCGCCCCGGCTTTCGCCGCCGATTCGTGCAACGATCGGGCATCGCGCAATATCTGTTCGACCCGCGCCGCATCGAGTCCCCGCTCGCGGACGTCCCCGGCCAGTTTGGAGATCTGATCGCGCAAGCCCGGCGCAAGCCGTTTGGCCGCATCGTAGAGTTGCTGGCCCACTCGATCGGCCTCCTCCAACACCAGGCGGACGGCGGCCCCATCGACCTCGCCATTCGTTTTCGCCGCCGCCCCTTTGTTTTCGAGATGTTCGATCACCCGGTCGATCAACATCGGCGCCCCTCCACGAGTCCCCTCGTGCACCACCGCGTGGAGCCGCCGCAACTTGCTCCACGCAGACACCCCTCCGGCCTCGCGCCGGCCGGCCGTTTCGATGACGGCCTGCAGCCCCGGCACATCGATCGGCGTCGGCTCCCGCTGCTCGGCCAGGGCGGCCACCACCCCGCCGATGGCCTTCAGCCCGGCCACAAGCGCGGCCCATTGCGCTGGCGGCGGAGACGATCCCCCGCCGCGCGCCATCGCCTTGACCAAGGGCACCAGGGCCGTCGCGACTTGTTCGATGTCGCCTAGGCCGACCGTCGCGGCCGACCCACCCAGGTTCGTCAGGGCCTTCGCGATGGTATCGAGCAACACCGCAGCACGATCGGCCGGGGCCGAAGCGGTCAGCTCCCCGACGGCCTGATCGATCTGTGCAAGCCATTCTTGCCCTTCGAGGGCAAAGAGCGACTTCACTTCCTGCAAAAACGCATCGTCTTCCGGAAGATTCGACATGTTCATTCATCCGAGGAGGGCGGGCTGTCGCACGCGCCGCACGGGGTCCGCACCGGAGGCATCCGAGTTACGAAGAGGCCATGCGCGCCGACAGATCGGCCAATGCCTTACCCAAGGCTTCGATGCGATCCTGGGCCGCGATGGCTGCCTGCTGCGCTTGGCCGGCTTGCTCTACGAGCTGGGCCGCGTGGGTCCGTTCATCGGATAGCCGCGCATCCAGCTCTCGCCACTGCGCCCGCAGTTCGGCCCAGGCCGCGTCGTCCTGCGCGGCCGGCTTGGTTTCTGCTTGTCCCGTGCCGCTCAGGCGCTGGAGCAGGTAGGTGGACCGCGCCCGCTCCTGATCCAATAAAGCCTGTAAGCGCACCACCTCCTTGTCGGCTTGCTCCGCTAGGCCGGCGCCATCCGACGCCGATAGGGCCCCCGGCATGACGGGCTGCGTTTTCATCCTGTCGAGACGCTGTTCGGCCTGTTCCAACTGCGTCCGCAGGGCCGCCGCCTCCGCCGACCGGGCCTGCTCCTGTTTGAGCAACGCATCGAGTTCAGCCAGACGCCGTTCCTGCTGTTCCAGCACCGCCTGACGCTGTTGCAGCTCGTTGGCAAGCCCGGCCGCGGAGGCCTGTTCCAAGGCCAGGAGCCCTTCCAGTTCCTGCACCCGCGCCTCCACGCCACTCGACGCCGACGTCTGCTGCGCGGCCTGTTCAGCCGCGGCCTGAGCCTGCGCCTGGGCCTCGGCCAACGCGGTCTCGAGTTGATGCGCCCGCGCTTCCGCCTCGTTCAGCCGCTCCGTGACTTGCGAGAGCTCGAGCGAGCGGCCTTGATTGCTGGTCAAGAGCCCTTCGAGTTCTGCCACGCGGATTTCCGCCGCTTCGGCCCGGCCGACCGCTTCGGCCAGCCGATCGCCGGCCTGCTGCGCCACCTCCAACCGCTGTTCTAATTCGGCCAGTTTCGCTTCCGTCCCGGCAAAGGCCACAAGACGGCGTTCCAGCTCGGCATTGGCGGCCTGCGCGTCAGCCAGCGAGGCATCCAACGTCAGCCGCTGCGTCTGCGTCTCGGCGACTGCAGCGGCCTGCGCTTCGGCCCGTTCGGCCCTGGCGATCGCCTCGGCAAGGGCCTGCTCAAGTTCCTTGATGCGCGCCGCGGCGGCCTTGAACTCCTGAAGCTGCTCTTCGGTGATCTTGTAGGCCTTCGGCGGCCCGGCCGGTTGCATCGGCGCAGCCGCCACCGGCTCCGGCGGCGGTGTGGGAGCCGCAGGAGGCGGCACGGCAGCGACGGAAGCCGGCGCGAGCCCAGCGGACACGCCGGGCTGAACCGCCACGGCGGCCGAGCGCTTGGCCAGCAATTCCAAGACACGGTCCTGCAATGAGGTTCCTTGGAAGGGTTTTTTCAGCACGCCGCTGGCCTGGCAGGACTCCGCCTGTTTCGTCACCTCGTCATTGACGATGCCGGAGATCAACAAGACGGGCGTGGCGGACAGCGCGGCGTGCGAACGGATATAGGCGCAGACTTCGTACCCGCTCTTGTCCGGCATGATCACGTCCGAGACGACCAGATCGGGCGGATTGCGGTCGGCCTGCGCCATTGCTTCTTCGCCGTTGGCGGCCAGCGCGACTTCGAGCCCGGCCCCCACCAGTAGCCGCTCCGCGACCTTCCGCACCGCAATGCTGTCGTCCGCCACCAGCACCTTCGCCATACCTTCTCAACCCTCCGTCTGTCCGCTTAACGCGCGAGCCCCAGCGTCGCCAGGGCAAAGATCGGCACCTCTTCTCCCGCGATCGTGCAGGTCCCATGCATGTCGGCGTGGGTCGGGCCCGCGGCCGTCACGCGCCCCGCTTCGACACTGTGCAAAGTGGGAATCTCCTCGTCGATGCAAATGGCCATGACCCCGTCTTTCCGCTTGGCGATCAAGCAGAGCGGCATCGCGCCTTTGACACGCACGTTCAAACGCCCGGCCAAATCGAACACCGGCAGGACCTCGTCGCCCAGACGCACGAGACTGTGCACGAACGGCGTTCCGCTGGGCACCGGCACCGGCGCGCGCCAGGACCGGATGCCCCCGACTTCGTCGGCGCGGGCCGCGAGGCGCCGCCCACCGACCGCAAACACCATGATGGACCAGGCCGGCGCCGCTTTAGAGTTGGGCCCATGGCGTGTCTTCAGCATCCGTCGCCTCCTCGAACCCGCCCGCTGCCTGTGGGAGATCGGCGTGCGCCGGCGCCGCGGCCTGGTGCCCGGGCGAAACGATGGTGTCGGGGCCCTGCCCCACGCCGCGTGCCGGCCGCTCGAAGGTCGGCTGGACCGCATAAGGATTGCTTTCTCGTCCGAGCAGCCAGCCCGTATCGGCCACGAGCGCCAGCCCGTCTTCGAACAAGAAAAAGCCGGTGATCCAGCCGCGCTCGGGCCCGGAAAAATGCACCGGCAGGGGCCGCAGCCTGGCCTCTTCGACGTCGATCAAGCCATGCACTCGATCGACCCACAACGCACGGCGGCGCCCCTCGCCGCTTATCAAGATGACCCGACGGTCCGCGGTGACCGAAGCAGCCGACGGAGCGGATAACTGCGGCAGCGAGGCCACGGAATAGGCCACCCCGAGGGTCACGATGCTCTCCGAAGCGTCTCGGCTCCCCTCGCCGGACGGCTCGTGAATGCCCCGCACGATGTCGGACGTGATTGCCACCGGCATGGCGCCGCATTGCACGACCAAAAACTGCTTGCCCCCCTTCGCAACCGCCGCCGGCTGCATCGACCGCCCGCGTAAGGCCATCGTCAGAACCGCGCCCCCGTCGCCCGCCCGATCCGCTGCTCGACTTCCTGGGCCAACGCCCGCTCTTCGACCGGCTTGGTGATGTACCCGGACGCGCCCAGGCTCATGGCCATTTGCCGATGTTTTTCTCCGGCCCGCGTCGTCATGACCAGGATGGGGACCTGCTGGGTCTGCTGGCGCGCGCGCAAGGCCTGGATAACCTCGTAGCCGTTGAGCTTGGGCATCTCCAAGTCCGTGATGATGAGCTGATAGGCCGCCGCCGAGGCCTTGCGGACGCCGTCCTCTCCGTCCACCGCGGTCTCGACCTGATACCCGGCATTTTCCAGCATGCGGCCGACGAATTTCCTGACGCTGAGCGAATCGTCGATCAGGAGGATGCCCGCGGGCGGCAGGGCCGCGCGTGGCGCCTCTTGTGGCTGGGCCGGCGCCGGTTCGGCCCCCTTGGCGATTGCGCCGGCCAACTGCGGCGCGGCCTTGGCCTCGATGACGTCGGTCCGCACCCCGAACAGACGCCCCACGTCCACTACCAAGATCACGCGGCCTTCCGGATCGATCGTCGCGCCGACATAACACGATTGCTGGAACGGCTTGAGGCTGCCCAGTGTCTTGATGACGATTTCCTGGCGCCCCAGCAATTCGTCGACGATCAACCCGACGGGGCCGGCCGTCGTGCGGGCGATGATCACCGGCGCCGGCCCGTCCGGCGGCGTCGCCGCCCGGCCGAGCAGCGCGGCGAACGACCGAATCTCGATCGCTTCGTCGCCCACCTGGACCATCGGCCGCCCGCTGACGTCGTGGATGGCGCTGGGTGCCACCAGCATGACCTCGCGGATGTTCGGCAAGGGAATGGCATAGCGTTCCTCGCCCGCCCGCACGAGCAGGGCGGTCGAGATCAGCAGCGTCAAGGGCAGATTCAAGGTGAATTTCGTACCGACGCCGATTTCCGTTTCGATGTCGATGTGGCCGTTCATCGATTCGATGACCCGCTTCACCACATCCATGCCGACGCCCCGCCCCGCCTGGTCGCCCACTTCGGCGGCCGTGGAAAACCCCGGCAGGAAGATCA
>FKKE01009429.1_pt2 | contig 35577 bp, 29 predicted proteins | sample 1106331 | NCBI WGS metagenome assembly FKKE01 (sample SAMEA3931202, study PRJEB13176) | freshwater metagenome | biome: Drinking water system; feature: drinking water; material: freshwater | place: China | collected 2013-02-06
GACCCGTCCATCACTCCGAGGCCGTGCAGCGTCCACAGGGCATGGATCGCCGCGGGATTCAGCCCGATTTCGTCTGTCCCGGCGTCCTGAACGAGCTGCAACAGGCCCGGCACGACGTCTCTTTGGCCACGTTCCACGAGCAGCCGCTGGGCGTGTTTCCGCCAGAGCATGTTGTCATGCCTCAGGGCGTCGACGAGCTTCTGCGGCGTGGCATTCGCCAGCGACATGCGTGCGTCCCTGCTTCTGTCCGGGCCATCTTGTCTGGAAATCTGCCTGGCCTGATCCTCGCCCACGTAAACGATCCGGTATATCCGTCCGTGAATCTTGTCGCGGAGCGGTGTCTCGTAGGCGCTGCCCTTGCCTGTTTTGAATCCGGCCGGCGTGGGATTGTGCTGAACGATGTAGTTGTACCAGTCGATCACCCAGACATAACCGTCCGGCCCGACCTCCGCCATGATCGGCGCGGTCCATTCGTCGTCGCTGGCCAGGAGATTCCAGGCAGGGCGCGAACGGAAGCCGGCGCCGTTCGGCTCGATCTGGAACGTGGCCACCAGATGGCCGGTGGGCTCGGCCACGAACGCGGTTTTGTTCCAGTATTCGCGGGGATAAGCGCGGGCGGTGTAGAGTGCGTGGCCTGCCGCCGAGGTGAAGTGCCCGTGCCAGTCGACCTGCCGGACCTGATCGGTGATCGGATGCAGGGGCGCGTTCCCGGCGATGCCTGCCAGCACGCTCGGCGACCAGCCGCGGACGGATTCGTAATAGCGATTGGCAATCGGCAGGTGCACGCTCGGATTGCCGTTCGCGGTCGAACCGAACAGGATGCCTTCCTCGCTGAAACCGACGCCCCACGAGTTGTTGTCGGTGCTGCGGAGGAACTCGAACTGGGTGACGGCGGGGGAGACGGTTGGCGTTCCGGACAGTGCCGTGAAAAAGTCAGGCTGGAAAGTCTCACGCCCGCGAAAGCGGTAGAATCCCTGGCGGAAAGAGTGCTTTTCCCCGGCGATGGCGCCGTCGAACCCGGAATAGCCGACGATGCCGTAATACCAATTGTCGAGGCCGTAGTGCAGGTGGCTCGGTCCGGCGTGGGTGTCGCGCGTGTGCCAGCCGGTGAAAAGGATATGCCGCACGTCGGCCATGTCGTCGCCGTCAGTGTCCTTCAGCCAGAGAGTGTGCGGCGCCTGATGGACGATGACCCCGCCCTGGCAGAAAACCAGGCTGGTCGGAATGCTGAGGCGATCCGCGAATTCGACGATGTGGTCCGCGACGCCGTCGCCGTCGGTGTCTTCGCAGATGACGATCCTGTCGCGTCCTTCGCCCTCAGGGTGAAGCTCGTTGGGGTAGTCGACGGTGACGGCGGCCCACAGGCGGCCTCGTTCGTCCCAGCTCATGCAGATGGGCTTGCCGCCGAACTGCGGCTCGCAGGCGAACAGGCGGACTTCAAAGCCGGCCGGCTTCAAGTGCTCGTGGCCACCACGGTGATCGAAGTCGGGGTGGATGTGCCCAACGCGACGGTTATGGTCATTGAACATGCGGAACGGTTCGGGCTCGCGCAACTGCATCAATTGCGGGGCCGTGTGGGTCGAGGGGTGCAACAATCGTATTGTGTGCTGCTGGACGCCGGCGCCGGGCGCCCGGGGCACGCGCCGGGAGGATCGCCCTCGCAGCAACGACTGGGCGCCCTGGTCCGATCTACCGATGGGTTCGTGATCGCCGAGGAAGACTTGCGGATCCGCGGGCCCGGGGAAATGTTCGGCACTCGGCAGTCGGGGTTGCCGGAGTTTCGCGCCGCCAATCTGATTCGTGACGCAGCGTTGGTCGAGGTGGCTCGCAAGGAGGCGTTCGCACTGTGGCGGGAGGACCCCGATCTTGCCAAGCCCGAGCACCAGGCGCTGAAAGAGGCCGTGCGACGGCGATGGGGGGCCAAGTTGTCGCTGGGAGAGGTGAGTTGACATGACACTCCTTCAACGCATCGCGCAAGATCTGCGGGCCGGATGGGCGGCGCTCCGCCAGGGCACGGCCGAGGTGGCCACCCGCGCATTGGAAGAATCGGAAGTCGTGCGGTTGCGGCTCCAGCTTCGCAAACTTGACGAGCGCATCGACCACTTGTACGAGGATATCGGCGAGCGGGCGGTGACGCAGTGCGACAAGGGCGAGCCGCTGGGCCGTGTCATGCAGGAGCCGGACATGACGGCGCTCTTGGTTCAGCTCCAGGAGGCGCGGCGTGAGCGGGAGACCCTTGCCGCCGAAATTGAGAACGTGCGGAGTGGGCTGTGAAGCAGGCGCGGCGTCTAGCCGGGATCGACATCGGAACGCTCACGTGCCGCCTGTTGATCGCCGAGTGGCAACCTTGGCAACCATTGAAGGAGATTTGGTCGGAGCGACGCATGCTTCGGCTCGGAGAAGGAGTTGATCAGGCCAGGCGGCTGGCACCTGCGGCGATCGAGCGTGTGATCGGATGTCTGCGGGAATGGCGAACCGTGATCGATCGGCACCAGGTCGGCGCCATCGCCGTGGTGGCGACCAGCGCCGTCCGCGATGCCGGCAATCGGGAGGAGTTTCTCGGACGTGTCCGGTGCGACACCGGGTTCGAGGTTGAGCTGATTACCGGCGAGGAAGAAGCCCGCCGGACGCTACTGGGTATTCGTTCCGGGCTGCCGCCCGGGGTCGATGCCCTGCTAGCCGTGGATATCGGAGGTGGAAGCACGGAATTCATTCTCGACCGACCTGGGCAGGCCTCCGCGGTCCGCTCCATCGATATCGGGGTCGTCCGTCTCAGTGAGCGCCTGCTCCGGCATGATCCCCCCACGCAGGAGGAGATTCGGCAGGCCAGGGCCTGGGTCGCCGAGGAGACGCAAGGGGCTGTGCGCGGGATGGGCGAATTCGACCGTGCCACCTTTGTTGGGACTGCCGGGACGGTTACCAGCCTGGCGGCCATGGCGCAACAACTTCCCCTGTACGAGCCGGCCCGCATTCACAACTATCGGTTGGAACTGGCGACGGTCTGCGACCTTGAACGGCTGCTGTTGCCGAGAACGAAAGTGGAACGAGTGGGGCTTCCCGGTTTGGAAAAAAGCCGGGAGGAAGTGATTGCCGCAGGGACGATCATCCTGCGGACGATCATGGAGATCCTGGGCGCGGACAGCGTCCTCGTGAGCGACCTGGGGCTTCGTGAAGGGGTGTTGCTGGACCTCGCGGGGCGCCTATAGTCGGGGCGATGCTTGCTCGCGGGCTTTCTTTAGCGGGACGACCGGGCTGTCCTGCATTGCGCGAGTCGAACGCGCACCGCCCCTCACTGATTCTCTCGATAAATCTTGTATGCGGGTTCCGCGAGCAAACAGGACAGTCCGGGGCGACCAAGCCCACTATTTCTGCGAATACCACCGATAACCCGAGGCGTTCTGAATCGCCGGGCGCGGGGCACCCCCTGGCTTTTCAAGTAACAGCACCTTGAAGTCGAGGAGGCCGAACCAGGCGGGATCGGCCACGTCGTGGTAGTGGCAACCCTTGAGGCGCGGCAGCACCTCTCCGAGTGTCTGCTTCAATTCCGCTTCGGTGTAGGCCCGCACGGGGAAAGATGTGCCGAGGTCCTGGCAGATCCGCTGGATCGCGTAGGTGGCGCCGGTGCAGAGCACTTTCGTGTCGGGTTTCATGCCCAGGAATTGGGGCAATGTCAGATAGCGCTCCTGAAATCCCAGCCAGCGGACTGCCTGTCGGAGATGCCGGTACTGCACCTCGTACTCCGTATGGCCGGGCAGTTTGACGGGAGCGGGCCAGCCTTCTTCAACTCCGAATTCAGTCAGGAACGCCCGGCCGCCGGGTTTCAAGACCCGCCACAGTTCGGCGACGAAGCGGATCGGGCCGAGGTTGAACATCACCTCGCCAGGAATCGGCTCGTCGATCGGGATTCTCAGCCGCCGGATCCAATCGAGCGCTTCCTGGTGCTGGGCTGTCTTGCCGGTCCCGGCCAATAACTCCTGTCGTGTGAGTCTCACCGGCGTCATATCCGCCATATTTTCGTTGTCGATGACGAGGTCGACGGAGGCGTCCTTGAGCGGGAGCCATTCGCCGTTGGCCTGCGTGCCGGCGCACTGCCATCCACTCTCGCGCGCGCGGGCGATCTGTTTGGTCAAAAAGAAACGAGTGACGTCGAGAGAGACGTAGGTGATGCCCTGTTTCTCAAAGGGCAGCAGCTCTTTGCCCGTCTCCCGCGCGACATACCCCAGTCCACCCCCGACCTCCAAGATGACCTTCGGCTTGGGGCTCCACCAGCCGATACGGCGCAATTGTTTCAGCAACTGCCGGCCGTAGGTGGCGCCGTTCAGCGCGGGACTGGGTTCTCGGAACAAATGGGAGACTGTGGTTTCGATCACATCGAAGTGACCGTCATCCTGGTGCGCGTCTTTCAAATCTTCGACGTGGAAGGCCTCCAAGTGATCTTCGCCTTCGAATCCCTCTTGTCCCGACCAGCCCTCGCGAATCTGTTGCAGGAGCACATCCCATTTGGCCTTGTGGCGGTGGCCACCCGGTGGTTCCGTTCCGAAATAGCATAAGGAATAGTTGGGGAGCGCCCAATGTTCCAGGCACCACTGGCCGTCGTGCCCATCAGGGCCGCAGACCCACTTGCCGTACGTCTCGAGCAGCGCCCCCACGGTCACATGCCCCGTCATGGCGCTAAGCATCTCGAAGCCGAGGCGGTTCAGCCGCACGAGCGGGAGTTGATCGTCGAGCGGGACCAACCACCATTCTTCGGGACCGTGCTGGTACGCGATCAGATCGGGAATGCGCCAGGCGCACAAGGCGAGGGTGTCCGCCGAGAGAGGGCGGGCTTCGTGTTGGACGACAGCAGGCTTCATCGGCGGCTCGCGATCCCGTAGCTCCCGGTGGAGGCAGAGGGGCGTCAGCCTACACGAAGGTCTTTTGTTCGTGCAAGACGATCCACCAGGGGGCCGGGCTGGCAGCGCAGAACGGGATTACAGACTGGAGGGGGTGCTTGCGGCATCGGTCACCACAAGGAGGCCACGCATGATCGGGTGGAGCTGGCAGTAATACGGGTATCGTCCCGGCGGCAGGGTAGGGACGGTGAAGTGTCCGTCGGGACTGATGGTCCCGGAATCGAACCAGCAGCGATCGCCGTCTTCCACACAGCCCATGTGTGTGACGGTATGCGGAGAGGGCGTGGGATTCTCCCATCGGACTGGGGTGCCGGCGGCCACTGTGGCGGTGACGGGCACGTAGTAGGGCGATCCGCTTTCAATGGTAATCAGGAGGGGCGGCGGACTGGCCTGAGATGGCATACCGATCATCACCATCGCCAGCAGTATGGTCAGTCCTGTGAAGAACCACGTAGTATTCATGAATATTCCTTGGCTATTTGCTCCCAGATGATATCCTACCATGGTTAGAGTGGGCTTGCCGGGAAAGGATTCACGCTCATGGGCCGACTGTTCTGGAGCGGGTTGCTGCTGGGTGCGGGTGTGCTGGCCCAGGTCACGCCGCCGACCCATGCCCTCTGGTATGTGTCTCTGGGGGTGACGGAATGGGGACATTGGCTCCTCATTCCGCTTCTCTTGGTTTGGTGGCCCGGTTGGCAGGCCAGTGGGGCCGGTCGTGTTGCGGCGTGCCTGGCCGTGGTTGCGGCCGTGTTGGTCCTCACTCCGGTCTGGAAGGCACGGAGCTATGCCCGGATCGTCCAATCCGAGGTCGCCAAGTTTGCCGGAGCAGCGACGGTGGCCTCAAGTCCGGAGATGCCGGCCCGGCCCGGTCCGCTGGTTCTCCGGGACCTGGTGAGCGGGGTGCCGATCCCCTCCGTGGATTGGCGGACACAACCTTATGTGAAACGCGGCGAGCGGGAGTTGGAAATGGATGTCTATACCCCGCCACCTGCGGCACCGTTGGTCGGAGGCCGTGAACGGCGTCCCATCGTGGTGGTGGTGCACGGCGGACTCGCGGATGGGCCCTGGCAGTCGGGAGACCGCCAGGAAGCGGTTCGCTTCAATCAATATCTGGCTGGGCATGGGTATGCGGTCCTTTCCATCGACTACCGGTTGGCCGGCCAGGCCGCCTACCCTGCGGCATTGGAAGACGTCGACGCCGCGCTCACGGTCGCCCGGTCGATGGGGGGCGGAGGGCTGTACGATCCCTCGCGGATCGTACTGATGGGGCGAGGGGGAGGCGGACATGTGGCCTTGATGGGGGCCTATACGCTGGGTGATGCGTCGATTCGCGGCGTGATTGCGCTCTATCCGCCAACCGACCTGGCCGGATGGGCCCAGACCCCCGGCACGCGTACCCTGTCGGATCCAGTTCAGTGGATCAGGAGGTTTCTCAACAGTGGCATCGAGGGGACTGGCGCAGCACTGTATCAAGCGGCCTCACCCGTCACCCATGCGGGTCGGGCGGTTCCGACGCTGCTCATCCATGGCGCCCGGGACCCGATCGTGCCCGTGACCCAAAGTGACGCGCTTGCCACAGGGCTGCGTAGCTTCCAACGGTCTGTTCTCTACCTCCAGTTGCCCTGGGCGACTCATTCGTGCGATATCAACCCCCATGGGCCGTGTGGACAAGCGACGCTCTATGCGGTAGAGCGGTTTCTCGCTCAGGTCACACAATAGCAGCCCACGGCGTTCATTCTTCCTCGCATTCAGGTGGTGATGTACCCGCTCCGTTGGCTCACCCTGCCGGGGTTGTGTCTCTGTGCCGGGACCCTTTCCGCGGAGACGCTCCCTGCCGTTCCGTTTCGAATCGTCGATCCCCCTGAACAACAAACACCCTCGGTCACAGCGGGTTCCACGCTCGCGGTGACGGTGAGCGTCGGTCCGGAGAGTGGCACGCGGCGCGTGTCGTACTTTTGGTATCGCCAGGAGGAGGAACCGGTCTCCCCCCAGTGGGCGCAGGCGGCGCTGGTGGCGGATGCCGCGGCTTCGCCGCCGTTCGGGGGGCCGGTGCCGGTCCCGAGAGACGTCGTGGGACCCATGCGGCTTTTGGCCGTCGCGGAAGTGGCGCAGGGCCGGATGGGCACGCTGTCCGAATTTGACGAGCGCGTTGTGACAGTTGAGCCCGGTGTGCCGGTCGAATCGCTCGAATTCACCGCCGAGAAGCCGTGGCTCCTGGTGTCTGCCGGGAAACTCGCGCTGGTCCCGGCTGTCGGCGTGTTTCGGGATGGGGTCGTGCGATCCCTTGCAGGCGCGGTGGCCGGACTGGTGATCCGCTCCGACCATGACGACGTCGTGCGGCCACAGGCTGGGGGATGGGTACAGGCCATGGGCCCCGGTCAGGCCACACTCACGGTCGGCTATGGCGGCCGCCAGGCGGTCTTGGATGTCACGGTGGCCCCCTCCGATGCGGCCGAGGCCAATGGGATTCCCCGCGCCGACCCCGGTGCACCCCAACATGTGCGGAGTGGGATGCGGGTGGTCTTGAGTGGGGTCAGGAGCATGGATCCGGATGGAGATCCCTTGCACTACGAATGGACACAGGTCCGTGGGATGAAAGTAGACCTCGTCGGGCCCAACGAGTCGGTGGCCTCGTTCGTGGCCCCCAAGGTCTCGCTCCCACGGTTGTTTCGGTTTCGCCTGACAGTGGCCGATCTCTTGGGACCGGACACCGTCAAGGGGGGAGAGAGTCTGCCCGCGTACGTAGATATCTGGGTCGATCCCTGATGGGTGGTCGGCGCCGTTCTGCCTGACCCGGGCGGGGAGGCACGGCGAGTTGCATCGCCCCATTCGTCTGTGCTAGATGGTGGCCGAGTTGCAGCCGATAGGCGGAAGGAGGAGACGAGGCGATGGCCAAGACAAAGAAGAAGGTGAAGCCCGCGAAGAAGGCCGCCAAGCCGGCAAGGAAACCCATGAAAGCGGGTGCCGCCAAGGGTAAGAAGGCCGCGGCTCCGAAGCGTGCCGCCGCCGCGAAAGTCGCCGTCTCCAAAGCCAAGGTGGTCGCCAAGCCGGCGCCAAAGCCGTCCGCCAAGCCCGAGAAGAAGGCTACGTCACCTGTCAAGGCCGCCACGGAGACCGTCAACAAGATCAAGGCAAAGGTGATCGAAAAGGCTTTGCCCGCGGAGGAGCCGGAGGTCGATGAACTCGACGACGAACTGTCGGACGAGATGGAGCTGGGCGAAGATGAGATGGACGAAGAACTCTCCGACGAGGAATTGCCGTTGGACGAAGAAGACGGCGACGTTAGTTACCTCGACAAAGATGACGACCTCCTGGAAAGCCCAAGAGACGATTACGACGAGCGCTAGTGTGTGATGCGTTGCCCGCTGCTCCCCGGGTTTTTCTCCCTCGATACTCCGCCAACAGGGTTTTCTTGCACACGCCGGTATGTGGGGCGTCCACTGCCGGCCTTCGTGTGCGGTCAGGCCAGGTTTCCGTGCCAAGACATGTTGCGCTCCGTACGATAGCGTCCTTCATCCTCGGGGTTCTCTCTGGCCTGCTCGGGTGCCAGCACGTGTGGGCTGCCTGCCAGGAACAGTCCAGCGGGGCCACGGACCGGATATTCGTGCGGCACCTATCCGATTCGTGCACGGCGGGCGAGCGTGAAGCGCGGGCCATCCCCGCCGGTGAGATTCTGGATGCGCTCAAGGCCGGCAAGGGGATTGATCTGTCCGGGGTCGTCGTTCGCGGTGATCTGTGGCTGGACGAACTCCCGCTCGTGGCGCTCGCACGGGTCCCAGGGCTGTCCGAGGCGGCTCGGGCCGCCTGGGGGGATCTTGGGGAGACCGAGGGACGTCTGATTGCAGGGCCGTTTTCGATCCAACGCTCGCGGATGACTGGGCGGGTAGCCACGCGCGTGACGACCGGGGCGGTGCTCGTCCAGGGGCCGCATGTGTTGCGCGAGACGCGCTGTGAGCGGGGCCAGGATTGGTCGCGGGCGGTCTTTCTCGGTCCGGTCGACTGGTCTCGGGCGACGTTTCAGGGTGAGGCGTTTTCCCTCCGTGCGAAGTTCCTCGACGCGGCGCGGTTTGAGGCCACACAGTTCGGGCCGCATACCCGATTCCACCGTGCCGAATTCGCCGGCCCGGCGGTGTTCGATGAAGCACAGTTTCATGGATTGGCGGAATTGTTGGAGGTGGAATTTCGACAGTCCGCGTCCTTCACCGGAGCGCGTTTTGAGCAGGGCACGGGATTTTCCGGCAGCCGATTCGACGGGGAGGCGAGTTTCGAGGGGGCCGACTTCGCGCGCGAAGTCTTTTTCTCCTTTGCGCAATTTTCCCAGCGTGCCCGGTTTGTCCATGCCCGCTTCGGCGGGCTCGCGGAGTTTGGACAGGCACGGTTCATGGGGCCGGTCACCTTCGAGGGGGCCGCGTTTCAGTCCGTTCCCCAGTGGGGGCAGATCGTCTTCGCGGGAGAACGCCTACTCCCGTCCGCGCCGGGACTCAATTGGTTCAACTACGGAATAGTCCTGGTGAGCTTGTTGGGAGCGCTCTGGCTGTTTTGGATTGCCATGCGGCCATCACCGCGTTCCAGGGGGGGGCCTCATTCCCACCATATGTAGCCAATCGGTCTTGCCCCCACCACAATAAGCTGGTATAAGGAGGGCCACACCTCACCGCCTGGAATGCCGGGCCCACACCGCCAACGGATTCGAAAAAAGGGTTCGTGGAACAAGTCGAATTGCCATATCAGGTTCGACTCGAAAAATTCGAGGGACCACTCGATCTTCTGCTCCATTTGATCAAAGAAAATCGGATCAACATTTACGATATTCCCATCGCGTTGATCACCCAGCAGTACATTGACTACCTCGAGCAAATGCGGTCCCTCAACTTGTTCGTGGCCGGAGAGTTCTTGGTCATGGCGGCCACATTGCTGCACATCAAGTCGCGGTTGTTGTTGCCTGCGGATGAGCGTCCGCCGGATGAGGACGACGGGCCGGACCCACGAGAGGAATTGGTCCGACGCCTTCTGGAGTACAAGCAGTTCAAAGAGGCTGCCCGGGAATTGGATGATCGTGGCCGCCGATGGCGCGACGTGTTCAGCCGGGAGCCCGAGCCGTTGCCGGTCCAGCAGCCAGAGGAATTGGCCGCCGACGACATGTCGTTGTTCGATTTGGTCCATGCGCTCCAGGATATTATTGCGCGGACACCGTCGAGCCCCCTGATTGAAATCATTCCCGATCATCTGACCGTCCGGAACCAGATGAGCAGTATTCTGGATACGCTGGAGACGCGAGAATCGGTGACATTCGAGGAACTGTTCGCCGGCCAGGTCACGCGGATGACTGTGATCGTGACCTTTCTGGCGTTGTTGGAGTTGATTCGGCTGCATACGGTGCGGGTCTACCAGGCTGAGTTGTTCGGTGCGATTCTCGTGTCACGGGCCTTTACGGCGGTGGGTGATGACGACCTACCTATCGAGGAGTCCTAATGCGAAAGCCGATCGTGCAGAGCGAGGAGTCGGACGCAGCGGTTGAGGCGTTAGCCGACGAGGCCTTGGCCGTACTTGATGAGGGCACCAACGGTCATGCGCTCATGGTAGAGGAGGCGTGCTCTCCGTCGAATGGCGTGTCGGTGGCCGAACTGGTCCCCGGCGAGTCCACGCTGCATTCGACGGACGAAGCGGGCTCACCAGGGGGCACCTTCCCCGCCGTTCTTGCGGCGGATGCGGTCGCGGAGGCACCCGAACCCTCTCCTGCGGGGGCGGCTTCCGAAGAGGGGGTCTTGGAGATTGCGCCCATTCTGGAGTCATTGCTGTTCGTCTCTCCGGAGCCGTTGACCGTTGATCGGTGTGCCTCCATCCTGGGGCACGTGACGAAGAGTCAGGTGCGGGAGGCGCTGGCACTGATGGCGCACGATCTGGATCGACGGGGGAGCGGGTTGCAGCTGGTCCAGGTGGCGGGCGGTTATCGTTTTGTCACCAGGCCCCAGTATGCCTCCTGGATTCGTCGCCTCGAGAAGACGAAGTCCCAGGCCAAATTGTCCCGTTCGGCCGTGGAGGCCCTGGCCATCATCGCGTACCGTCAGCCGGTGGTGCGGGGAGAATTGGAGAAGATTCGCGGCGTGGAGACATCGGGTGTCATACGTACTCTCTTGGAGCGGAAGCTGGTTCGCATTGTGGGCCGGAAGGACGAGCCGGGACGACCGATCATGTATGGCACCACCAAGCAATTCCTTGAGCATTTCGGATTGCGGGATCTGTCCGAGTTGCCGCCGCTCCGTGAATTCAAGGAACTGGGCGAAGGCGACCAATCCTCCTTGTTGGAAGAAATGGGATTGGAAGCGGGCGCGCCGGAGGGTGGGGCCGAAGGGGGTTCCGAGCAGCCGCTTGAGGCCGTGAACGAGGCAGGACCCGATGTCGGAGAATCGTCCGACGAGGCATCTGGTGACGACTCCGTGGCTGAGGTTGGAAGCGGTCCCGAGACCGGTCTGCCGATCCTGGAGGGGGCGGCGGCGGAGGACGAGCCTCGGCTCGACGCCGCCACAGGCCAATCCGAAGAGGAAGAGATGGTCGAGCTCGATGAGATTTCGGGCAAAGTGGCGGATGCCATCACCGGGGAGGTTCCTGTGTCTCTTGCCGACAACGCGTAGCCCCCCGTTCTCATTGCATGTCTATCCTCTCTGACTCGACATCTCAATGAGTTGTGTCCCCATTCTGTTTCCGTCCTGGAGTGTTCTGCCCACCCGCGGTCCTTCCTTGACGCATTTCTTGGGGCTCTGTTAGACTGCCTCCCTTGCTTTGCGTGGAGGCCGACAAGGCTTCCTAAATGTGTGAAATTCTGAACTAAAAAGACGAGGCAACACCTATGCATCTCACCCAGGTTTTCGGGGAACACGTCGGTGACGGGTCTTGGCGGCGTTTGACGGTTCATGGGGTCTCGGATGAATGGGGCGCTGGAGAAGCCGCTCCTGCCGAGGAACTCCCGCCGGCACCGGCCAACGTGAAAGCGAAACCGGGAAATGGGCGGGTGTTGTTGACGTGGGACCCGGTCGAGGGCGCGATGTATTACAACGTGTACTACGCGACCACGAAAGGGGTGCAGGTCAAGTGGTCCGATCTCACCCGACCGATCGCCGGCCCGAACGATTTCAAGGCCAAGATCGGCGTCAAGAAAGACAAAGCGACCTGCCTGGAGGGGCCGTCTTCCCCCTATCTTCACGAGGATTTGGCCAACGGGACCTGTTACCACTATATCGTGACCGTGGTCACGCAACAGGGGGAAAGTCCCGAATCCGAAGAGGTCATGGCGATTCCCTCGCCGTATCTGGTGGCGCAGATCTTCGGGTGCGAGGGCGTGGACGACGGGGAGTTCAAGTCTCCGACGGGCATCGCGTTGGACAAGGACGGCACCATCTTCGTCGCCGACACCGACAATCACTCGATCCAGAAATTCGACAAGGATGGAAAGTTTGTCGCCCGCTGGGGTGGGGATCCTGGCTCGGCCGAGGGCAGTTTTTATTATCCGCGCGGATTAGCCGCGGGCCCGGACGGCGAACTCTTTGTGGCCGACAGCGGGAACAACCGCATTCAGAAACTCGATAACGAGGGCAACTACCTGCACACGTGGGGCAAGTTCGGCTTTGCGTGGAAGGGGGCCGATATCGGGAAATTCGACGTCCCCTGGGGGTTGGCGACCGATCGCGAGGGCCACGTCTATATTAGCGACACGAGCAACGCGCGGGTCCAAAAGTTTACCAATGACGGGACGCCGCTGCTCAAGTGGGGGCGCGACGGGAGTTTCGACGGCGCGTTTTTCTACCCCCGTGGCATCGCGGTGGACTTCGTGGGCAATATCTATGTGGCCGATGAAGGTAACCATCGCATCCAAAAGTTCGACGCGCGCGGGAGCTTTCTTACGAAGTGGGGACGCGAGGGCAATGGGCCCGGCCAGTTCAAGTCGCCCTGGGGAGTCGCCTGCGATGCGTTGGGGCATGTCTATGTCGTGGATCAGAGCAACCACCGGATCCAGAAGTTCGACGGCAACGGCACGTTCCTCTGTGCCTGGGGCAATCGTGGACTGACCGAAGGGCAGTTAAATTTTCCTTCCGGCTTGGCCATCGACAAAGAAGGGCACGTCTACGTGGTCGACAGCGGCAACAACCGCGTCGTGAAGTACGTGCCGACGGAAGAAGAACTGAACCGCTCCCTCAAGGCCGCGACGGCCGAGCAGCGCGATACCACCATTCCGCGAGGGGTGGCGGCCAAGGCGGGTGATACGGAAGTCACCATCAGTTGGTTGGAAGTCCCCAACGCCGTTTCCTATAACCTCTATTTCGGAACGTCCGAAGGCGTGACCAAGCAGAGCGGGACCAAGATCGAGGGCGCGTCCAACCCATACGTGCACACCGGCTTGACGAACGATGTGTCCTATTTCTATGCCTTGGCGGCCGTGTATGACGGGGATGTGGAAAGCGGCCTGTCCGAGGAAGTCACGGCGACGCCGATCCTCATCGATATGACCGCCCCGCAAAATCCGTACGCCGTGCTCAATCACGGCGCGTTCATGTCCAACAGCCCCGAAGTGGTGGTGACGATTTCCGCCAACGACGTGGACTCCGGGGTGTCCGCCTACTACATCTCGGAAAACCCTATGGCGCCGATGGCGGGGAGTCCGGGCTGGGTGGAGGTGGATCCGGTCATCAAGTTCGGCGCGACCATTCCCTTCGTGTTGTCGCCGGGCGACGGGCAGAAGACCATCTATGTGTGGTTCAAAGACGTTGGGAACAACGTGTCCGTTCCGGCCAGCGCGGGCATCCTGGTCAACACCTCCGGGTACCTGTGCGTGTCGAAGTGGGGGAAGCCCGGGCGCGGGGCCTCGTTGCTGCATGGCGGCGAATTCCTGGCTCCGCTCTATGGTGTGGCGATCGACCAGCAAGGGGCCCTGTTCGTCGTCGATAATGGAAACAACCGTATCCAGAAATTCGACAACGCGGGCAACTTCATCATCCTCTGGGGCGCATTCGGGTCGGCCAACGGGAATTTCCACAATCCGACCGGGATCGCCTGTGATGCGAAGGGGGATGTGTGGGTGGTCGACACGAACAATCACCGGGTCCAAAAATTCGACGGGAAGTTGGGCGGGTACATCATGAAGTTCGGCTCGCGGGGGAACGGCGAAGGCCAGTTCAATGCTCCCTGGGGCATCGCAGTCGACCGGGTCCGGGGCTACATTTATGTAGTCGACAGCGCCAATTTCCGCGTCCAGAAATTCGATATGTCCGGTGAGTTCATCATGTCGTGGGGCAGTTTCGGCAATCACGATGGACAGTTCTATTTCCCGCGCGGCGTGGCGGTTGATGAATCGGACGGGTTGGTCTACGTCGTGGACATGGGCAACCATCGGATTCAGAAGTTCGATACCAGTACGAACGTCTTGCCGCAGCTCATCACGAAGTGGGGCGGGAGTCCCGAGGCCGGCCACGCGAGCAGCGCGTTGGCACAGGAGGCCGGGCAACTCCGGAATCCGTGGGGCGTCGCGGTCGATGTCAGCGGCGACGTTTACGTGAGCGATACGGGAAATCACCGGATCGAGAAGTTCGATCGCGAGGGGAACTTCATTACGCAATGGGGCGGGTTCGGCAACGGCACAGGCCAATTCAATTTCCCCTACGGGGTGGCGGTCGATCCGCGCGGCAGTGTGTTCGTGGTCGACAGCGCCAATACCCGCGTCCAGCAATTTATGCCGGCCGAAGAGGGCGAAGAGCGGCTGCGCGACGAGGCCGAATCGATGGCCGCGCTGTCCGATACGGGCGCAACACAGTAGTCGGGGGTTGTCGGGGTGCCGCCCTCCGGCGGCGCCCCGTTCGTTCGGGCCTGCTCCACGCCCGTCAACGCGATTCCTCCTTGCGGGCTCTTCTGTCGCCGAGTCTTGCAAGACAGCCAGGAAAGGTGAGCCAATGCTGGACGAGCACACGAGGATGGGGCTGACGTTCGACGATGTGGTGCTGGTGCCTGCCAAGTCGAGCGTCTTACCCAACGAAGTGGATACCCGCACGCTGGTCACCAAGACCGTGTCCTTGAATATCCCGGTCCTGAGCGCCGCCATGGATACGGTGACGGAATCTCGCTTGGCGATCGCGATGGCGCGTGAAGGCGGCATGGGCATCATTCACCGCGTGTTGTCGCCGGCCGATCAGGCGGCCGAGGTGGATCGGGTCAAGAAATCCGAAAGCGGGATGATTCTGGATCCCGTCACCATCGCGCCTGATCAGACGATCCGCGATGCCCACCAGCTGATGGCGAAATATCGCATCTCCGGCATCCCGGTGACGAAGAACAAGAAGTTGGTCGGCATTCTGACCAACCGGGATCTCCGGTTCGAGAACCGCTTGGACCTGAAGGTCTCGCAGGTCATGAAGCGGGACAAGCTGGTCACGGCCCCGGAAGGGACGACGCTCGAGAAGGCGCGCGAAATTCTCCACGAGCATCGTATTGAAAAATTGCCCGTTGTGAACAAGCAGGGTGAACTGCGGGGGCTGATCACCATCAAGGACATCGAAAAGCGCATCAAGTATCCCAATGCGTGCAAGGACGAACACGGCCGGTTGCGTGTGGGCGCCGCGGTCGGGGTCGGGCCCGATACAGAGCATCGCGTGGAGCTGCTCACCAAATCCGGCGTAGACGTCGTCGTGGTGGATACTGCTCACGGGCATTCACAGGCGGTCATCGACACGGTGAAGCTGATCCGCAAGAAGCATGCGTCGTTGCAGGTGATCGCGGGCAACATTGCGACGGCGGCCGCGGCGAAGGAACTGGCCGATGCCGGCGCCAATGCCTTGAAGGTCGGCGTGGGGCCCGGTTCGATCTGCACCACCCGGATCGTGTCCGGAGCCGGGATGCCGCAGTTGACGGCGATAGCCGATTGCGCCAAGGCTGTGGCCGGGGCCGGGATTCCGATCATCGCCGATGGGGGGGTCAAATTTTCCGGCGACGTCACCAAGGCCCTGGCGGCAGGCGCCTCGGCGGTGATGATCGGAAGCCTCCTGGCCGGGACGGAAGAATCCCCCGGGGAGACCGTGCTCTACCAAGCGCGTACCTACAAAGTGTATCGAGGGATGGGGTCCATCGGCGCCATGGAGCGCGGCGGCAAGGACCGATATGGCCAGGCCGGCCGGCCGGAAGCCAAGCTGGTGCCGGAGGGGATCGAAGGGCGTGTGCCCTATAAGGGCCTATTGGCCAACGTGATCTACCAGTTGGTTGGCGGTCTGCGGTCCGGCATGGGGTATTGCGGGTGTCGGACCATCCCGGACCTCCAAGAAAAGGCGACGTTCATCCGGCAAACAGTGGCGGGTTTGCGGGAAAGCCACGTGCACGATGTCATCATCACCAAGGAAGCTCCCAATTATCGAATGGACTGGGAATAACGCCGACCCGAGGGGAGCCGTTGGACGTTTGCAATGAGGCGCCTTGGTTCGGTGAGCTTCTGACGCCTACCCCGACAGTTCACTTCCGATCCCTGACGACATTCATATGGAATTGTGGCACGATCGCATTATCGTTCTCGACTTCGGTTCGCAGTACACTCAACTGATTGCCAGGCGGATTCGGGAGGCGCAGGTCTACTCCCAGATCCTGCCCTGCACGGCCTCCCTTGCGACGATCCTCGGCTATCGCCCCAAAGGCATCGTGCTCTCGGGTGGACCTGCCAGCGTCTATGAGAAGAAGGCGCCGTCCGTCCCCGCACACTTGTTTGAGCAGGGGTTGCCCATTCTCGGCATCTGCTACGGCATGCAATTGGTCACGCATCTTCAGGGCGGGCAAGTCGCCAAGTCCACCCATCGTGAATTTGGACGCGCGGACATGATCATCGACGATCGGTCGGGCATCTTCAAGGATGTCGGTGGTAGCGGTTCGACCGTGGTGTGGATGTCGCACGGGGATCGTATCGAACGCATGCCTCCCGGATTTCGCGCCATCGCGCATACGGCCAATTCACCCGTCGCCGCGATGAAACGAGAGGATGGCAAACAACGCGTCTTCTGTCTTCAGTTCCATCCCGAAGTGGCGCACACCGCCGAGGGCGCCACGATTCTGAAGAACTTCGTGTATGGCGTCTGCGGGTGCCGCCCCACGTGGACCATGCGGTCGTATGTCGAAACGGCGGTCGAGCAAATCCGACAGCAGGTCGGGAAGAACCGGGTCTTGTGCGCGTTAAGCGGCGGGGTCGATTCCTCCGTGGCCGCGGTCCTGACGCATCGCGCCGTGGGCGATCAGCTGACCTGTGTGTTCGTCGACAACGGTGTGTTGCGAGCCGGCGAGCGGCAGCAGGTGAAACAGACCTTTGCCGACCATGAGAAGCTCAATCTCCGGGTGGTGGACGCCACCAAGTCCTTTCTGACGGCCTTGAAGGGTGTCACGGACCCGGAACGTAAGCGCAAGATCATCGGGCGGACCTTCATCAAGCATTTCGATGCCGAAGCCAAGAAGCTGAAAGGGATAACCCATCTGATACAGGGGACGCTCTATCCGGACGTGATCGAGAGCATCAGCTTCAAGGGGCCGTCGGCCACGATCAAAACGCATCACAATGTTGGCGGCTTGCCGGCACGGATGAAGCTCAAATTGATCGAGCCGCTCCGGGAACTGTTCAAGGATGAGGTACGGGTCTTGGGCAAGGAGCTGGGATTGCCGGATCCGATCATCTGGCGGCAGCCCTTCCCGGGCCCCGGGCTGGCCATTCGCGTGTTGGGAGCCGTGACGCCGGAGCGGCTGGTGATCCTGCGCGGGGCGGAGACGATCGTGGATCAGGAGATTCGCGCGGCGGGGCTGTATCGGGAGATCTGGCAGGCCTTTGCCGTGCTGCTGCCCATTCGTACCGTCGGGGTCATGGGCGATCAACGCACCTATGAACATGTCGTCGCGGTGCGCGCAGTGACCAGCGTGGACGGGATGACGGCCGACTGGGCCAAGATCCCCAATGACGTGCTGGGGCGCATCTCGAATCGGATCATCAACGAAGTGAAGGGCGTGAACCGGGTGGTCTACGACATCAGCTCGAAGCCGCCGTCCACCATTGAGTGGGAATAGGGCGCCCCCGTGGGTGGTGCATCAGGACGGAACGCGTTGTCGGGCGCACCTCAGCCTGAACGACTGGAGCACATGCACATTCGATTGCAAAAGGTGATTGCGGACTCGGGCCTCGCGTCCCGGCGAAAAGCCGAGGAATTGATACGCCACGGGCGGGTCACGGTGAACGGGGCTCTGGTAACGGAACTCGGGACGAAGATCGACCCCGGAAAGGACCATGTCAAGGTCGACGGGCGCCACATCAAGCCGGCGCCACCCCATGTGTATGTGATGCTCAACAAGCCCAAGGGGTTTGTCTCGACCATGAAAGACCCCGAGGGACGGGTGACGATTGCGGATCTGCTCGATGGCGTGAAGGTACGGGTGTTCCCGGTCGGGCGGCTGGACTTTGACAGCGAAGGGCTGGTGTTGTTGACCAATCATGGCGAGTTGGCCCAGGCCCTGCTGCATCCCAAGTTCCACGTGCCCAAGACATATTTGGTGAAGGTCAAGGGCGTGTTGAGCGAGGAGGAGATCGGGCAACTCGAATGGGGAGTGAAACTTGACGACGGTCTGACGAGTCCCGCGGTGGTGAAGAAGGTTCGCAAAGCCGAGGCGAACTCGTGGGTGGAACTCACCATTCATGAGGGGCGCAAGCATCAGGTCAAGCGCATGTGTGAGGCCGTCGGCCATCCCGTCCTGAAGCTTGTACGGGTCCGATTCGGGCCGTTGACGCTCAGTCATCTCGCCTTGGGCCGGTACCGCTACTTGACCGATCGGGAAGCCAACGCGCTCCGGGACTTGTGGAAACAAACGATGGAGGAAGACCAGGCGGAGGCTCCCAAGAAACGGCGGCCCACCGGGCGGTGGCGAAAAGTGACATCGGTGCGAAAGGCTGTGGCGCGATGAGGATTCGGACGCATCATTGTGGCGCTCTGAACAAGAGGCATGTCGGTCAACGGGTGATCCTGAACGGGTGGGTGCATCGTCGCCGGGATCACGGAAACGTCGTCTTTATCGATCTGCGGGATCGATTCGGCCTCACCCAGATTGTCTTCAATCCCGAGGTCCATGCCGACGCTCATCGGCGTGCGGCTTCGTTGCGCAGTGAGTTCGTGGTGTCCGTGGGGGGGGCGGTGCGGGCCCGTCCGGAGGGCTCAGCCAACCCGGACTTGGTCACCGGCGACATCGAAGTCATGATCGACGAATTGGAGATTCTCAACGAGGCGAAGACGCCGCCGTTTCTGATTGAGGACGACGCGGTCATCACCGAGGCGCTTCGGTTGAAACACCGCTTCCTGGATTTGCGACGCCCGGTCATGCAGCGGCTGCTGCGGCTCCGTCACGCGCTGGCGCAGCACGTGCGCATCTTCTTGAATGACGAGGGGTTTCTCGAAATCGAAACGCCAATTTTGACCAAGAGTACGCCGGAAGGCGCGCGGGACTATTTGGTGCCGAGCCGCGTGAATCCGGGGGAATTTTTCGCGCTGCCGCAATCCCCGCAGTTGTTCAAGCAGATTCTGATGGTGAGCGGGTGCGATCGGTACTACCAGATCGCCCGGTGCTTCCGGGATGAGGATCTGCGCAACGACCGCCAGCCTGAATTTACACAGATCGATCTGGAAATGTCCTTCGTCGATCGTGAACAGGTCATGAGCGCCATGGAGCGCATGATCGCCGGGGCGTTTCGCGCCGTCGGCGGCGTGGATCTTCCGGTGCCGTTCCCTCGTATGACCTATCAGGAGGCGATGGGGCGGTATGGGTCCGACAAGCCGGACTTGCGGTTCGACATGCCCTTGCACGATCTGACCGCGTTCGCCGCCGCGAGTGAATTCAAGGTCTTCCGCGAGGCGGCCACGAAAGGCAAGCTGGTCAAGGCGCTCATCGTCAAGGGCGGCGCTACGATCACACGCAATCGTATCGACACGCTGGGGGAAACTGCCAAGAGTTTCGGGGCCAAAGGGCTGGCCTGGTTGAAGGTTACCGCCGAAGGGCAACTGGATTCGGTCATCGCCAAGTTTCTGGACCCCAGGGCCTTCTTTGCCGCCCTGCCGGAGGCCAAGCCCGGCGATCTGGTCCTGTTTGGCGCCGACACCGCGGCGGTCGTGCATGATGTGCTGGGTCGGATCCGTCTGCTCCTTGGCGAGGAACTCGGGCTGATCGACAAAGCGGCCTGGAAGCCGCTCTGGGTGACGGAGTTCCCGCTCTTGGACTACTCGGAGGAAGACAAGCGCTATGTCTTCATGCACAATCCCTTTGCCGCTCCGATGGACGAGGACCTGCCGTTGTTGGCCTCTGACCCGCTCAAGGTACGGGCCAAGGCCTACGATATGGTGCTGAACGGAAACGAAATTGGGGGAGGCAGCATCCGCAATCATCGGCGCGATGTGCAGCTCAAGATCCTTGATCTGCTCGGCATCGGCCAGGAGCAAGCCCAGCAACAATTCGGCTTTCTCTTGGATGCGCTGGATTATGGGGCGCCGCCGCATGGGGGTATTGCGTTCGGGCTGGACCGGCTCATCATGCTCCTTGGGAGTGCCGATTCCATTCGAGACGTCATCCCTTTCCCCAAGACCCAAAAGGCCCAGTGTCTGATGACGCAAGCTCCCTCGCCGGTCACGCCGGCGCAGCTCAAGGAATTGTCGATCAAGCTGGATCGAGTCGAGTAGCGCGTGCGCAAGGAAGCGGTGTCTCGGGGCCGGGCTCTGTCGCGGCAGCCGGCCTCATCTGGTTTCCTGCAGGGAGGGGCTTTGCGTCTGCCCTCGCGTCGCCCCTCTGCTCCGGCAGTTCCCCCCCCCGTCGAGCCTCACAGCGATCAATCAGGTACAGGATCGGGCCTCAAAGCCCACCGATTGGAAGCTGCACAGGCTCTGGGCCCTGGTCAAGCCATCCCGCGATGCCGGTGAGTTGATGGTCGGGCCAGAGGGGAGCCGAGGACACGCTTCCGTGGTGCCCCGGAGCTCTGCCGCGCCTCCCGGCGCCCATCCGGATGCCGTGGTTGAGGAGGATTCCGTACGCGCGTTTCTCGCGGCTGATGGGGCCCTCATGGGGCCGTTCTCGGTTGTTGGCATGTGTCGCGAGGTGGGCAAGGTGTTCGTGCCTGAGTGCGGATTTGCCCGTACGAAGGGGGGATGGATGGGACAAAACGCCTCGTGGGATGCTCCCCTTCCGGCCTGAGGGCCGAACTCCCTGGGTACGCGATGGTGTTTCTGTCATCGCCCAGCCAGTGTGGCAGGGGCTGTCACCTAGGGATACTAATTTGAGGGATGTATGTCGGTTGAACGGACGGTAGCCACTTCCTCGCGTTCGCGGGGAAAAATCGCGTTGTTGGCGGTCGTGACCATGCTCATGAGCCTGGTCATCGGTCTCGCAGGTTTGGAAGCGGCCCTCACATGGACGGGGTTCCGCGTGCCGAAAGACCCCTATCTCAGCTTCGGCACCGTGCCGGACTTTTTCGTCCGGAAAACGGTCAATGGTCAAGACGTGTACCAGGTGGCGCATCGCGACATCTACAGCGAGCGGGCCACCACGTTCACGGCGAAGAAAGCTCCGAATACTATTCGAATCTTGTGTTTCGGGGCGTCGGCCAGTGCTGGATGGCCTCACCAGGGGGATGAAATCTATACGGTCTATCTCGAACGGGCGCTTCAGCAGGCCTTTCCCGGTCGGCACATTGAAGTGTTGAATCTGAGCGCACACGCGTATGCCGCCTATCGCGTCCGCCTGATTTTCGAGGAAGCCCTTCAGTTTGAACCGGATGCCGTCGTCATCTGGAGTGGCAACAACGAATTTCTTGAACGTCGGCGGTATGAAACGCTACCGCGCTGGGTGGAGCCTGTGGCGGCGCTGGCCAACGAGTCGCTGATTTATCGTGGGGTCCGCGGGAGTCGTGTGGGACGGGTGCTGTGGCCAGAGAATACCTTGAGCGCGCACGAACGTGGGCATCACCTATTCACCCTCTGGTCCAAACTCGAGCAGGTGGCCGTCACGCTCCGCACTGACCCGGATCAATTTCGCGGGGTTGTGCGGCACTATGCGGCCAGCCTCGAAGCGATGGTGGCCATGGCAGAGCGCCAGGGAGTCCCGGTGATCCTCGCGACGGTGCCGGTCAATTTGCGTGAGTGGCGCCCGGCCGTGTCTTGCCACGGCGCGCAAGGTAACGCGCTCGATCAGTGGCAGGGCCGCTACCATGAGGGGTTGCGTGCGTTGGCCCAGAAGGATTTTCAGACAGCCGAGGTGGGGCTGCGCCAGGCCATCGCTCTGGACCCACAGTATGCGGACACGTATTTCTTTCTGGGGAGAGTTTTGGAGGGGAGAGGGGATTTTACCGGCGCGGGACGCCAGTATGGTTTGGCCCGAGATGCGGATTGCAACCCGTTCCGCGCGATCTCGCAGTTCGCCGGGATCGTTCGAGAGATTGCCGCGCGCCATCCTCGGACGACCCTTGCGGATCTCGAGCAGGAGTTTGCTGCGGCATCGGCGCCACGATCTCCGGGGTTCGATCTCTTCTTGGATCACGTCCATCCCACGAAGAAAGGCAATTTAGTCGCCGCCCAGACCGTATTTCGCGCGTTGATCAGGGCGGGGATTCTGGGGGCCTCCAGTGCGCCCGTGCCGTTCTCGGTGCCTGAGTCGCTCGATGTGCACACCGGGCTTCCCTATGACGATTGGACCGACGCGCCGATGCAGGCGCTCTTGGTGCGGTTCTACATGGCGCAACATCAGGACGAGAGTATCGTTGAGCGCGCCCGGTACCTGTTGGGCCATCCTCAATTGGCCTCGCGGCTTCCGGAGGCCGACCGGGAGTTCCTGGCGCGGGCGGAAACGACGTTTGCCGGAATCCTCGCGCGCCAGGACGATTGGGTCTGGGGGCGACGTGGAGACCCGCGTGAAGACAACAGGGCGCAGTTGACAGAGTTCTACAAAGAAGTGTTTGAGGGGTACGAAGAGTTCAAACAGAAGTATGGGGCCTCATCCACGCCTTGAGATCCAGTGATAGGGGGCGATGGAGGAAAGCTCGGGTTCGATCGACTGTGCTCTCGGTCCACATCATGAATATACTACACACGCGCCGGCGGGGCAGACCGTATGATCGATTCCAGCTACAGGGGTGGCCCCCTTCTTGAAATGGAAAAGGTGAGCGTCTACCGGAGCGATCGGTTGGTCTTTGATCGGGTGTCCCTCTCCTTGTCATACGGGGAGCAGACCGCGATCCTTGGCCCCAACGGATCCGGAAAGTCTACCTTGTTGAAACTGTTGAGCGGCGAGGTCCATCCCGTTCCAGACGAGTCTTCCACGTTCCGGTTGTGTGGGTTGGAGCGGTGGAGTGTATGGGAAATTCGGGCAGCATTGGGGATCGTCTCCCACGATCTGCATCGGGATTATGACGGAATGGCGACGGGCTTGGAGGTGCTGCTCTCCGGGTTCTACTCCAGCGTCGGTGTGTATCCGCACCAGCGGTTTGATGAGGGGCAGCACTATCGGGCACGGGATGTGGCCGAATTAGTGGGTATGGCGCCGTTGCTCGATCGGCCCTATGTGCAATTGTCGACTGGGGAGCAGCGTCGATGTCTGTTAGGACGGGCGCTCGTCCATCGCCCCCGGGTGCTGGTCCTCGATGAACCCACGAGCGGGCTCGATCCCCAGGCCTGTGCGGTGTATTTGTCGATTGTCCGACGGCTCATGGCGGGTGGGACGACCGTGGTGATTGTCACGCACCATGTGCATGAAATTCCACCGGAGGTAACCCGCGTGATTCTGCTGAAGGAAGGCCGTGTGTGGCGCGACGGAGCCCGAGCGGAGATGCTGACGGGTCAGAACCTGAGCCGCTTGTACGGGATCTCGCTCACGGTGCTGTCAGGGGCAGGTGGGTTCGTCCATGCGGTGCCGGCTGACTCGGCGTCGCGAACGGAGACGCGTCTCCCTGGCTCTGGGCGGTCCTGCTAGCCCGCGTCTTTCTCCAGCCCTTGAATGAACTTGTCCGCCTCGGCGATGGAGCGGTTCATGTCCTTCACGAGCTGGTCCACTTGCGCATCGACTTTGACGAGTTCGCCTTTCAGCGACGAGAGCGCCTTGGCATTCAAGTTGTGTTTGAGATAGAGCACCTGGTCTCGAAGGGGCCGTAGGACCGGTTCAATCCGCTGCTCGGCCTTTTTCATGGCCGTCAGCATCTCGCCATATCGGCTCTTCGTCTGAGCATACTTTTCTTCGCTTTTGCGGCGGAGGTCTTTGTTCGAATACTGGTCGAGCTCCGTCTTCCATTCTTTGAAGAGGGCGTCCGCCACGGATTCCACGTCGGCGATGCGTTTTCGGACCTTTTCGGCTTGGTCTTCGCTGGATTCAAGCTCCCCGCTGAGTTTCTTGTAGGTCGCCTCCAGGTCCCCGCCGGAAAAATTGACTACTTTTCCGAATTGGTCGAGAGCGCTCTGTATTTCCTGCTTGGCGTCCTCCTGCGCATCGCGGGCCGATTTGACCCGACTGCTGAGGATGTCGCGCTTCGCATAGCCCATTTTCTCCATCGCTCCCATGTACATCGTATCGCAGCCGGACAATAGCGGGCCGAGCAGCAGCATGGAGAGCCATAACGTGAAGAAGGTCTTCCGTCGCATAGGACCTCGTGACAGGGTCAAGGTTGGCGTGTCGAGCACTGACCGGGCATAGTCTATCGGCGGGCGGAGGGAAGTCAAGACGGGTCTGCGAGTCCTACGTACGTTCGGCGGGCCCAGGAAGCCACCCTTGTCCAGCCTCTCGTCCAAGCGTATCATACCCCCATCGTTCCCCTCCATACTCGCAAAGGAGGCATCCATGGCGACTGAGACTACGAGTCACTCGGTGCGTGGCCTCACCGTGGATCGTCGGATCGACGATCTGCGCCGTCAACTTCAGGCGCTGGGTCCCTTCTTGGTATCATCTCAACCGCCGTCCGACCAAGAACTCGACATGTTTGATGCGGCCACCGAGCGGCTGATCCAGGAATCGCTGGGCGAGGCGTCCGCGCTGCTGGAGGCCTATGCCTATGCCCAGGTCGGTGAGGCGGCCGGTTTGGTCAATGTCCCCGATGAAGCACCCGAGGGTGGTGCGACCACCCAAGACCCCGTTAGGGCCGGTGTCAATCAACGGAAGCGCGTGATCGAGAGCTGTATCGCCGAACTGGAGGCCAACCGGGCGGCCGCGGCCGCCCGGTTGGGGCCGCAGGTCGACGCGGTCATCGGCCCCCAGGTGGCCCATCACATGACACCTGAACCGCGAAGCGTGCATCTTGGAGTGACGCTGCGGGAAGCCGGGCGCCGGATGGTGGAGTGGAGTGTCGGTTCGCTCCTGGTGACGGACGAACGGGCATACGTCGGGATGGTGACGGATGCCGACTTGGCCCGCGAGGTGGTCGCGCGCGGGGTCGATCCGGCGATGACCACCGTGGCCGCTTGCATGCGTCCGCCACTGACCATCGAGAGCGATCGGTCGATTCTGGAGGCGGTTCGGCTGATGAAGGACGGTCATACGCGACACCTGGCCGTGGTGGATCGCGGGGAAATCGTGGGAGTCATTTCGGTTTCGAATATCCTGCGGTATTACTCCGGTGTGGTGTAGGTAGACGCCCTGTCGGCCGTATATGTGGAAGGTGGCCCGGCCGGGGGGTGGTCTGTGGCTAGAGGCGGCGATCGGCAAAGGTATCGCAGGCCTTGGGATCCCCCGATTCGAGCCCGCGCCGTAGCCACTGCACCCGCTGCTGGGAGCTTCCGTGCGTCCAGGTTTCCGGTTGCACGGTGTCTTGCATGTTCCGTTGGAGCCGGTCGTCGCCGATGGCGGCGGCCGCTCGGAGTCCTTCCTCAAAATCCCCTGGCTCGATCAAGTGCGCGCTCCGATTGGCATGGTAGCCCCACACGCCGGCCAGGCAGTCCGCTTGAAGTTCCATGCGGACCGACAGGGCGTTGGCCTCCTCCTGTGGGGCCTGCTGTTGTTGTTGCGACACCTGGCGGGCAATCCCGAGCAGATTCTGAACGTGGTGCCCGACTTCGTGGGCAATGACGTAGGCGGCGCCGAAGTCGCCTGGGGCCCCGAAGCGGCGGTCCAGCTCGTCAAAGAAGGAAAGGTCCAGGTACAGTTGCCCGTCCAGGGGGCAATAGAATGGTCCGACTGCGGAAGAAGCGGTCCCGCATCCCGATTGGACGGCGCGGGTGAACAGGACCAACCGTGGCTGACGGTAGGGACGCCCGGACTGTTCAAAGAGCCGGGTCCAGGTCTCTTCCGTATTGGCCAACACGACGGACGCGAAGCGTCGGAGAGTCTCGCTGGGAGCTGCGGTGGAGGGACTGGTTTCCTGTGGCGGGGGAGCCTGTTCAATGCTGCCCCCCAGCATGTCGAGGATTTGGAGCGGGTTTTGGCCGAGGAGCAGGCTGGCCACCAAAATGAGGAGGAGGGTCCCGCCGCCGATTGCCACACCAGGCCTGACGGGCGCGCCTCGCCGGTCCTCGACATTGTCGCTTTCTCGCCGTCCTTCCCAGCGCATCCAGGGCCCTTCGAGGGGTCTGCGGGAGTATCGAGGTCGGGTCTCGCCAGGCCCATCAAAACATAGCGGAGTGCGGTCTCGCAAGTGCGGGGTTGTCTGACAGCCGGGGTTTTATCGCGCGGCCATCATACGTCCCGAGGCTGATATCCCCTGGATTGCCGCGCGAAGGACCTCGGGCAAGCAGGAGGCCAGCGCGGCATTGACCTCTGGGGTATAGTGCTGGCCGGGCATGAACCGCCGCTCCGGGGGGATAGTACTGACGCAGGGGGTGGTGTCGATAAAGGGAAGCCCAAGTTCCTCAAGCAGCCGGACTGTGTAAGACCGCAGGACAGGCTGCGGGAGGTCGGGTGTATCAGGCAGCTCCGTGCGGTCAGGGAAAAACAAGAACAGCGCCGTGGACCCTTCTGCGGTGATGGCGGCCATGAACGCCTGCAACACGGCGCGATTCAGCGCGTGCTGTTCGTCTTCGAACGAGGCTCGCCGCGTCTCGGACGAACCAGCCGGCCAGGCTGTGAGGACTCGGAACAAGAACGAGCGCTGGAGCCACCGCCAGGGAGCCCGTTCCCACTCCACGGGGCTGTAGTTCACGTCCTCAGCGAGATAAGGCAAGTCATGCACGGAGGCTCGGGCGAAGATCTCGGTCGGAGCAGGCAAGGGTGTATTGAGTACGGTCAGATGGCCGTCACGCAACGCGGGGCGGGGTCTGGCGTAGGGCAGCGCGAGCATGTTGGGATAGCGCATGAAATTGTAGACGTACGTGTCCCGGAGGAAATCGTTGGAAATCAATCCGACGATGACGACATCGGGATGGAGGGGCCGAATGTCGCGTTCGTACTTCAGGCGCATCTGGTTGACGCTATAGCCGATGACCCCGAAATTGGCGAAGTCCTCTTCTGGCATCGTAAGGGTCGCCAAGCGGGTGGCCCAGGTGGCATCGAAGGGAATCTCGTAGCCAAAGGTGAAGGAGTCCCCGATCAACGCGATGCGCCGTCGGTGCTGGTGTCTGCCTGCTGGATGGATGCCGGGCGACGACCAGTTGAGCCGCGTTTCTCCCGGGCGTCCGCTTCGCAGGCCCTCCTGGCTGCTGGCATAGAGGCCATCCGCTGTCAGTCGGTTGCGGGCAATGGTCCATCCCAGTTCGGGATCGTGTTGGTGGAAGGGCGTTGTGGTCGATTCGATGGCGGCCCGGAAGTCAGCGGCGGTGCGCTCCCAACTCCTCAATGTGGGGAAGGGCACCTCGAGTCGGGGGATCCGCATGCCCAGCTCGTGCAACACTCGCAGGGAGGTTTCGGCCACGAGCCCAGTCACGAGGATCAGGATGAGGTTCAGGCTGAGCGTCAGCGACGCCTGCCGGGCGGCCGGAGGTGGGAATTGCCGAACGATCCGGAGCAACAGCAGGCCTGTTCCCACGAACAATGTCAAGGTGGCGAGAGCGAGCCACCCTGCTGGGGACTGGAGAAATATGCTGAGACCGATGATGGGAGAATAGCGATAGATGGAAAGCAGGCACAGGATTGCGGCGCCCTCGCAGACAAACAAAAGGCCTATGAAAGGGAAGCGTCGCAGGTGTTGTGACATGACGGGCGGTTGTGGTGCGAGGCACGCATGGTGTCCAAGTGTGATGCCGGTGACCGGCCTCGCCAGGGAATTCAATCTAGGCGGTGCCAATTCGTTCTGTCAAGGTGTATATCCTCACAGGATGAGCCAGGTTTTCTCCACCCTGTGGGGGGCAGGTGGTTTCCCTCGATGGGGCAGGCGGCCTCCACTGCGTGAGAGTGGTATCGTGTCCCGTGGGATAGTCTTTCATAAGCCGTACGGCGTCCTCACCAGCTTTACCGATCCAGCTGGCCGTCCGACATTGGCACGGTACATTGCCGTGCCGGATGTCTATGCGGCAGGCCGGCTGGATGTCGACAGCGAAGGTCTGCTAGTGCTCACCTCCGATGGGGCTCTGGCGCATCGCATCACCGATCCGCGGCATAAGCTTCCGAAAGTGTACTGGGCACAAGTCGAGCGGATCCCCACGGCGGCCAGCCTGGATCGACTCCGCATGGGCGTGGTGTTGGGAAACCGGCGAACCAGACCTGCTCAGGTTCGTCTACTGGCAGAGCCACCGGCGCTGGCTGAACGGGCGGTTCCCATTCGGTATCGGAAGTCTGTGCCCACTGCCTGGATTGAACTGATCATTCATGAGGGCATGAACCGGCAGGTGCGCCGCATGACGGCGGCGGTCGGCCATCCTACGCTGCGACTCGTTCGGGTGGCTATCGGTCCACTTCGCCTGGGCGATCTGGCTCCGGGGCAGTGGCGGCCGCTGAGCGAGGCGGACATACGCTCGCTTGCCGAACCTCCGGGATCTCCACGAGGCGGCGGCCGTCCAGACCAACTGTCAGGGATGTCACGGGTCCCTCGTCTTCTGCGCTCACGTCCCCGCCCTTCAGGGGGCTCCCGCCCGCGTGGCTGAGGCGGAGCAGCCTCTGGGGCACAGTCGTCCAAGCCGTTTTCGCTTGCCCAGAGGGATCGACGGGCTAGGATAGATCCATGCCCGATCTTGAACAGGCGGCCATCGCCGCGCGTACCTATGTCCCGCTCCTGTCCTTCCTGCTGGTGTGTTTCGTCGGCCGAGTCGTCGCGCAGATCGTGCAAGGGCTGTCTCCGGTGTCGGGGCTCCCGCCTTTTGAGCAATGGCAGAGCGGGGCGCTCCCGTACCCCCTCTTGTTGGCCTCGCAACTCCTGATCATCGTGGTAGCGGCGGGCGTGATTGGGCGGCTTCGGCGAGGGCTCCTGCGGCCGTCCCGTCCGACCGGTCTAGTGCTGCTCGTCCTCGGTTTGATCTATGCCGCGGTGATGGCCGGACGCTTGGTTATTGGGCTGACGCTCGCGCCGGATCACTATTGGTTCGCGGCGCGTCTCCCGACGGTGTTTCACCTGGTGCTGGCGGCCTTTCTCCTGGTGTGTGCGCACTTTCACCTTCGGCAGACCGGGAGGACTCAGCACTGGAGGCAAGGGGAGCGGTTATGACGTCACTCATCCGACATGCGGCCTACCCCGTCATTCTGGTTGGTGCTATGTGCGCCAATCTGTGGTTGTGGGGAGCGGGGTTTGGTCTCGTGGTCGCGACCTATGTGCCGCTCACCATCGGCACGCTGCTGATCATCGGCCTCGAGCAGATCTTGCCATATCGTTCCCTGTGGCGACCGACACCGAACGAAGTCGCCCAGGACTCCACGTATTTAGCGCTGGTCCATGTGGTGTTGCCGAAGGGACTCCATGCACTGTCGGTACTCCTTCTCGTTGAACTCTGGCAGGCACAGCACTGGCCCGCGACGGGATGGTGGCCGCACACATGGCCCGTGTTTCCGCAGACCGCGCTGATGGTGCTGATCGTGGACCTACTTCGGTACTGGCTGCATCGGATCAGTCATGAATGGGAGCCGCTCTGGCGGATTCACGCGGTGCATCATGCCCCCCACCGGCTCTACACGCTGAATGTGGGCCGGTTCCACCCCTTGGACAAGAGTCTCCAGTTTGTATTCGACGCGCTGCCGTTCATTGCCCTGGGAGTGGAGGAGTCGGTCCTGAGTCTCTATTTCGTGTGGTATGCCATCAACGGCTTCTTTCAGCATTCCAACGTGGATGTGCAGCTGGGCCCGCTGAACTATTTGGTCAGCGGACCAGAGTTGCATCGGTGGCACCATTCGATGCTGAAGGAGGAGTCGAACCACAACTACGGGAACCATTTGATTGTATGGGATGTGGTTTTTGGCACGCGATACTTGCCGGACCGCTGTGCGGTCGGCGAGCTGGGACTGGTGAACCGTCGCTACCCGTCTGGATTCATGGCGCAACTGCGGGCACCGTTTGTCGCCGGATTGGACACGCGGACGGGAGAAGGGTCATGAGGGCGGGCGCCCCTTGCCAGGCCACAATTCGTCGCGCCATGGATGCGGTGGCGGCGAACGACTGGCGTCGGTTGCTCCATCAGGCCCAGCAGCCCGGGGACGTTCAGCGTGCGTTGCTGCGGGCCCTTCTTGAGCGACAGGCTGGGACGGCCTTTGGGCAGAAATACGACTTTGCGCGTCTCCAGGATGAGCGGGAGTACCGGCGCGCGGTGCCGATTCACCAGTACGAGGATCTTCGCCCCTTGATCGAGCGCCAGGAGGAGACAAAGGGAGCCTGCCTGACCGTCGAGCAACCGGTGGGCTACACCCGGACCAGCGGCACGACCGGCCAACCCAAATATCTCCCGGTTCTTCCCAGAACGCTGGACGCCCTGGCACGGTTTCAGCGTCTGTTTTCCTACTCGCAATACCAAGGCGTCCCGACGATCTTCGAGGGGCGGGTCTTGGTCCTGTCCGGTCATGCGGTGGAGGGGACATTAGCGACTGGGGCGCCCTATGGGTCGCTGTCCGGGCTGCTGTTCGACGCCTTGCCCCTGCCGATTCGCCGCAAGGATCTCCTGTCGCCGGCCGTTCGCGCCATGACGGACCCGAAAGCTCGCTATTGGCATGCGGCGGCGTGCGCGCTGGCGGATCCTGAGCTATCGGTGATTGCCACGCCGAATCCGTCCACCTTGCTGAAACTGATGGACATCATCCGGGAACAATTTGCGGACTTGATCGATGCGCTGGCCGTTCGCCGTGCAGTAGGCGGCGTGGCGATGCCGTGGATCAGCACACATCGGCAAGCGCGGCTGCAGGCCTTGCTTCGACAGCGGTCCGAATTGACCTACGCCACCTTGTGGCCGCAGCTGCGGGCCGTCATCATGTGGACGGGCGGCAATTGTGGCGTGTTGGTGCCGAGGGTGCGTTCCCTGGTGCCGTCCGAGGCGGCGCTAATCGAGATGGGCTACCTCTCAAGCGAATGTCTGGGGAGTCTGAATGTCGATGTCCGGCACAATCGGTGCGTGCCGACGTTTTGGGACCATGTCTTTGAATTCGTTCCACTCTCGGAGTGGGAGTCGGCGCAGCCGGCGACGCTCGGCCTTGAGGACGTGGAAGTGGGGCAGAAATACCATGTCGTCGTGACCACTGCCGCAGGGCTGTATCGGTATGCCATGAACGATATCGTGGAAGTGACCGGTCGCTTCCATGCGACCCCGACGATTCAATTCGTGCAGAAGGGCAAAGGGGTGACGAACATCACCGGGGAGAAGCTGTATGAGCATCAGGTGACGGCGTCGGTGGAGGCGGTGTTGGCGCGGTCGTCAGTGGCCTGCGAGTTTTATGTGGTGCTGGCGGATGTGGAGGCTCAAGAGTACGTGCTGTACCTCGACGGGTCGCCACGCGCCGAGGATCTGGCGCGGGCGGTAGAGTCCGAACTGATGGCACGCAATGTGGAATACCAGGCCAAACGCGAAAGTGCACGGTTGCGGCCGCTCCGGGTGTACCCCGTGCGCCACGGTGTCGCAGAGGCCTACAGGGCCTATTGCGTCGCGAGTGGTCAACGTGATGCCCAGTTCAAACTGGTGCGCTTGCAATATCGGCATGAGTGCACGTTCGACTTCACGCCGTTTCTAGGCTGAGCACGAGATGAGTCTCCGCGTACTCTCGGTCCGGTCGCTGCGCATTCCCTTCAAGCAGTCGTTCGCCCATGCTTCGGCGGTGCGGTCCGTGACGGAAAGCGTGCTGGTCCGGGTGGTGGATGGCGAAGGCCGGGAAGGCGTGGGGGAGGGATGCCCGCGTCGCTATGTCACAGGCGAGACGGTTGAATCGATCCAGCAGTTTATCGAGGCGTATCGAGGCGAATGGGTGGAGTTCTCCGGTCTCGACGATCTCACAAGGTGGGTGGTCGACCATGCGGCGATCGTCGACCGGAATCCAGCCGGGTGGTGCGCGGTGGAAATCGCGTGCCTGGATCTGTTTGGTCGGCGTGCGGCCATGCCGATTGAACGGCTGATTGGCGTGCCGACGTTGCGTGGCCCGTTTCGCTACTCGGCCGTGCTCGGCACGGAGACAATGGCCGCCTTTGACAAGCAATTTGCCCAGTACCTGGCGGCCGGGTTTCTCGATTTCAAAGTGAAGGTCACGGGACGCGTTCAGGAAGACATCGACAAGCTGTCGAAGTTGGCGGCCCTACCGAATTGCCGTGTGCGTCTCGATGCCAACAATCACTGGATCCGGGCTGAGGACGCGATTGCCTCGCTTCGACAGCTGCCGAGACCGATCAGTGCGATCGAAGAGCCCTTGTCTGTTGGCGACTTGGAGGGTTGTCGGCAGGTGGCCGAGGCCTTGGGGGTGCGCATCGTGTTGGATGAAAGTCTGCTGCGGGCGGACCAATGTGACGCCCTCGCGCGCGATCCCGCTCGGTGGATGGTAAATATTCGTGTCTCGAAGATGGGGGGCCTTGTGCGGTCCTTGGCTGTGGCCGAACGGGCGAAGCAACGGGGGATTCCGATTGTGGTTGGCGCCCAGGTGGGAGAGACGAGCATTCTGACACGGGCGGCTCTCCCGGTGGCACAGGCCTATCGGGATGTGGTGATGGCCCAAGAAGGGGCCTTCGGCACCCATCTGCTCGAACACGACATCTGCCAACCGACAGTGATGTTCGGGAACGGCGGCGTGCTGCTCCCCGATGCCCTTTCCACTCGGCCAGGGCTGGGGCTTACCGTTTGGGATTGATCGGAATGCCAGTCGAGCTGCGATCGCGTTTTTGGCCCTGCTCCGCCGGTTCGTGTAGAATCGGAGCATGCACCCCCGACTCATGCGGCTCCTGTTGGTCGGCGCCCTACTCGTGTTCTGTGTCGGGTGCGACCAGCTCACCAAGGACCTTGCGCGGCAGCAAATGGCCTCCGCCCCGCCGCTGTCTTGGTTCAACGACGTGGTGCGATGGGAATATGCCGAGAATCCGGGTGCCTTTCTCAGCATCGGCGCCGGGTGGTCGGATGGAATTCGGGTATGGCTGTTTCAGGGGCTGGCAGGGGCGTGGCTCCTGGGAGTGCTCGCGTTTCTGATCGGGTCGCGAAGTCTGTCACCGATGGCGCTCGCCGCTTGGACGCTCGTCTTGAGCGGGGGCGTGGCGAACCTGCTGGATCGTCTGTTGAACCATGGTCGGGTGGTCGACTTCATCAATCTGGGTATTGGCCCCCTCCGTACCGGCATCTTCAACCTTGCCGACATCTGGTTGACGGTGGGGGTTCTGCTCATTCTGCTTGAGACCATGCGGTCGGACAAGGAGCATCCCTCCCAGGCACCATAGAGGAATGTGTGCAAGGAGCGTGGGGTGTCTTCCTGCCTTGGTTCAGTCGGAGGGACAGCTCAGCGGTCCCGGTTCATTGGTTGGGGAGTGCGCCGGCTCCGTTGTAAGTCGCATTCGCGCGGGGCGGGAGGGACTACCCAGAGCGTCCTATCTTCCGACCATACTCTTCACCGCATCCTTCAGCACCGTGAGCAACCCCTCCTTGGTTTTGACTTGATGCACATGCACGACGACCTCGGCCCGAGGTGGGCAATAGGGGAATTGGATCGGGTCCGAAGACTCGTGCATACGCGCAAGAATCGTTCGGTCAGTGCGCGTGTGCGGACTTTCCATAATGATGATTTGATCTTTCGGTTCGAGCACGCAGCTGGTGTCGAATCCGTACTTCTCGTAGCGCGGTGCGTTGAGGAGGGTCACGCGTTCTTTGCCGGCGGCGTAGACGGCGTGGCCCACCGCTAGCGGCTCAGCCGGTGCAAGCGGGTAGAGCAGGAGCGGCAGGAGGGCGACCGCAAGGAACGCGAGTGTGACGGCAAGGAAGGGGTGTGTGATCGTGGTGGGTCTGTCATCGTGGCGGGACATGATGGCGTGGGCATCGTGTGCGCGATCGGGAAGTCAGGAAGCCTTCGGTGATTCCGTCGTTTCCACGTCCGCGACAATCGTGTGATAGCCGGAGGCGCCATCGGGCATTGGGCGAACGATCTCGGCAATCTGTAACCGGCCTGACGCGTCGGTGGCTCGCACGACGACTTGGTACTTGCCTTTTTTCGGCGGTTTCCACGTATAGTTCCAAATGACCCATGAATAGGGCGACATGGGAGGTTCCAAGTCGGCCTGCTCCCAGGATCGGCCGGCATTGAAGCTGAGTTCCACCTTGGCGATGGTGTGCGGGCCGCCAAAGGCAATGCCCCGAAACACGCGTTCTGTGCCGCGGATCGGTTGATAGTGACCCGGACTGTCGATGCGTGAAAACACCTTGATGGTGGCATCGTCCGTCCACCCCTTGCGCTGCCAGTAGCCCTTGTAATCGCCGCCGTAGACGTCAATCTCCGTAATCCACTTGACGTTCTTGATGCCGTAGAGTCCTGGGACGATTAGGCGTAACGGAAACCCGTGTTCTTTGGGCAGCTTCTCACCGTTCATGAGGTACGCGAGCATGGCATTGTCCTGCATGGCACGGGTCACGGGGATACTGTCGTCGTAACCGTCCGCACCGCGAAACACCACGTCCCTAGCCATTTCCTCGTCGATCTGGGCATCCAGCAACAGCTGCCGCAAGGAGATGCCCCGCCAGACGGCATTGCCAAGACTGTCACCGCCGGAGAGCGTATCGATGCACATGAGCGTGGACACTTGATCGAAGGCGTCGCGATTGAGGATATCGCGCCAGCCGAGAGTCAACGGCTTCTTGACGTCGCCCTTCACGTGCATGCGCCACTGCTCTTGATTGAGGTCGCGTGAAATATTAAAGGGTGAATCCATGTAGTTGACGACGTAGAACTTGCTATTGGGCGTAATGTAGGTGGTTTCTCGTGGGGGCATGGCAAACATGCGACCGAAGACGCTGCCGAGGGAGTCGCATCCGCTGGTCATGCCCGCGACTGTGCCCAAGCCCGCCAGTTTCAACAAAAGACGCCGTCCGAGATGCATGGCCGCATTATAGACGCATCGCTTTCCGATGGAAAACGCGTCGGCGGAGGCGATTCCTCACTCTTCCCAGGAAAACACCCACTGGACTTCAAGGAAGGAAATATGAGAAGGTCACCACTCGCGCGGTGTTCAGGGGGGGGGCGAAAAATTATTTTTGACCCCCAAAACAAAATCCTTGACACCCGGCTCCGAATAAAAGTATTATCCGGGGCTCGCGAATTGATCCCACCAAGATCATTTCAAACGCTCTTTGACAGTTGAATAGGGAAGCAGAGGTAGGTGTATTGA
>FKKE01001808.1_pt1 | contig 35564 bp, 26 predicted proteins | sample 1106331 | NCBI WGS metagenome assembly FKKE01 (sample SAMEA3931202, study PRJEB13176) | freshwater metagenome | biome: Drinking water system; feature: drinking water; material: freshwater | place: China | collected 2013-02-06
TGTAAATGTTTTTGGTAAGAGATATTCCATGCGGCTTTGGATCGATCCGGATAAACTGGCTGCCTATAAACTAACCATCAGTGATATTCGCCTTGCTCTTGACCGTGAAAATATCGAATTGCCCGGCGGAAAGATCCGTGGCAATACTACCCAACTGATTGTAAAAACATTTGGCAAGCTAACCACGGAAACTGATTTTAATGATCTTATTCTTCGGGAAGATAATAATGGTGTTGTGCGGTTCAGGGATGTAGGTGTTGCTGAGTTAGGTCCCGATTCTGAAGAATCTGTTTCAAAGAAAAACAATATACCCTCGGTTAATTTAGGTGTAATAGCACAACCGGGCAGCAACCAGATCGAAATAGCCGATGAGATATATAAAAGGATTGATGAGATAAAAAAGGATATGCCGAAAGATATTATCCTTGAAGTGGGGTATGATCGTACAACTTTTGTTCGTAATGCCATTGGTGAAGTAAAAGAAACACTTGTGATCGCAATCGGTCTTGTTGTATTGATCATCTTTCTTTTTTTCCGCGAATGGACATTGGCTTTCCGTCCTTTGATCGATATCCCCGTTTCACTGATCGGTGCTTTTTTCATCATGTACCTCGCCGGGTTTTCTATTAATGTGCTTACACTTCTTGCTATTGTACTTGCTACAGGCCTTGTGGTGGATGATGGTATTGTTGTCACGGAAAATATTTTCAAAAAAATGGAACAGGGCATGAACAAGCACAGGGCAGCCCTTGAAGGATCAAAAGAAATTTATTTTGCTGTTATTGCTACTTCAATCACACTGGCTATCGTTTTTCTCCCCATCATTTTCCTGGAAGGATTTGTTGGCAGACTTTTCCGTGAATTTGGTATTGTACTTGCCGGCGCCGTACTTATTTCAGCATTTGTTTCCTTAACACTTACACCGGTACTGAATATTTACATGGCAAAGAAAAATCCGCATGCACATTCATGGTTCTACAGGAAAACCGAACCTTTCTTTACCGGCCTTGAAAATTTTTACCGAACATCACTCCAGGGTTTCATGAAAGCAAGATGGATGGTTTGGATATTGGTTCTTGTTTGTTTTGGGATCATTTATTTTATTGGTAAGGATATTCCGAAAGAAACGGCGCCTATGGAAGATCGCAATCGGATACGTACCCAGATCACAGGGCCTGAAGGTGCCGATTTTGATTTTACTGAACGTGTAGCCACAGAGATCACTCAGCAATTGCTTGACTCAATTCCCGAAAAACATGTAGTACTCACATTTGCACCAGGCTTTGGCGGTGGTGGAAGCAATGCGGCTTTTATTAGTATGGGCCTGGTGAATGCTTCGGAAAGAGAAAGATCACAGGATGACATAGCACAGCAGATGAACCGGATGTTCCGGCGGTATAATAACCTCAGGGTATTCGCCACCCAGGAACAAACAATTTCTGTTGGTCTTGGTGGCCGTGGTTCCAACCCGGTTCAATTTGTAATTCAGCATTTGAATTTTGATAAGCTGAAAGAAAAGATCCCTTTATTCATGGAAGAAGTTCGCAAGAACCCGACATTCATGAATTCTGATGTTAACCTAAAATTCAATCAGCCGGAATTACAAATAACAATTGATCGCTTAAAGGCAAATGAACTTGGTATTTCTGTTTCTGATATTTCAAATACCTTACAACTTGCACTAAGCGGCCGCCGGTTTGGTTATTTTATCATGAATGGAAAACAATACCAGGTAATTGCCCAGGTAGATAGAAAAGATCGGGATGACCCGCTGGATCTGAAAGGTTTTTTTGTAAGAAACAATCGTGGTGACCTGATACAGCTTGACAACGTAGTAAGAATGGAAGAAATGGCAAACCCGCCACAGATCTATCATTTCAATCGATTTAAAAGCGCTACCGTTCAGTCTGCTCTGGCACCAGGCAAAACGATCGGTGATGGTATTGCAGAAATGGAAAAAATAGCCGACAAAGTACTGGATGAAACATTTGAAACATCCCTGTCGGGGGCTTCCCGGGATTATGAAGAAAGCTCTTCCAATATTTCATTTGCATTTTTACTCGCATTAGTTCTTATCTTTTTGGTATTGGCAGCACAATTTGAAAGCTTTGTTGATCCAATCATCATCATGATCACAGTACCACTTGCCCTGGCAGGTGCCGTATTAACGCTTTGGGCATTTGGACAAACCAACAATATCTTTTCACAGATCGGCATCATTATGCTGATAGGACTTGTAACCAAGAATGGGATTTTGATAGTTGAATTTGCCAACCAGAAACGCCGTCGTGGTGAAAAGAAAATTCCAGCCGCTGTGGATGCCGCAGTTGCCCGTTTGCGTCCGATATTAATGACAACATTGGCAACTACACTTGGTGCATTGCCAATTGCGCTGGCATTTGGTTCAGCAGGCAAAAGCCGTGTGCCGCTGGGCATTGTAATTGTCGGTGGTATGCTCTTTGCACTTGTACTTACCTTATATGTTGTACCCGCAGTATATTCATTCCTTTCTTCAAAAAAGAAAGTCAGCAACCTCGATACTGAATTGGCAGTTGCCGAAATGAAAGAAGCTCATGATTAAATTTATTTGACCAGCTAATGAACTTTATTAAACTTATGTTGCAGTTTACACTGAGCCTGTCGAAGGGCACTCTTGTACGTTCGGTTCTATACTCAGCTTTTTCTCTTATAGTTTGTTCACTACACGGACAAAAACTGCTAACTCTTGAGGAAGCCATAGCAACAGCCTTACAATATAATTACGACATTATTTTATCAAAAAATGATTCGGCTGTAGCCGCATTGGATTATTCTTACCGGAATGCTATTTTTCTTCCAAGATTGAATGGTAATGTTGGCGCTACATGGAATAAGAACAATCAGAAACAGGATTTTGCCAATGGCACCAAACGGGAAGGCGATGTAAAAACAAATAACCTTGTTGCCAATCTTACGTTGAACTGGACATTATTTGATGGTGGCAAAATGTTTGTCACAAGAGACAAAGCGGAGGAGCTTGTGCGCCTTGGCGAATTGGGTATTAAAAACCAGGTCATAAATACTGTGGCCACCATCATCAATACATATTATGATATTGTAAGACAAAAACAGCAATTAAGAGCTATTGAAGAGCAAATGAGCATCAGCCAGACAAGAGTTGACCTTTCACAACGCAGGCTTGATATCGGCGTTGGTGCAAAGCCTGATGTTTTACAAAGCAAAGTTGACCTGAATGCACAAAAAGCAGCACAGCTTCGCCAGCTTACATTAATACAGCAATTGAAAGAAACGCTTAACCAAACCATGAATGTAGCACAGAATAGTGGTTATGATGTTAGTGATTCGATACCTATTAATTCAAATATTTCATTGGGAGACATACAGAATAACATTGAAAACACAAATACGGCTTTGCAATTCCTGAAAAAAAATATTGACATTGCCGATCTTACCGTAAAAGAAAGAAAAGCGGAGCGTTTCCCCATCGTTTCATTTAATTCTGCTTACAACTTTAATCGTACGAATAATGACATTGCACTAAATCCTAACTTGCCGATCTTTAACCGCAATCGTGGGTTCAATTATGGATTAACAGCAACGATCCCTATTCTTAATAACCGCAATACACATCGTCTTATCCGCCAGGCAGAATTAAATGTTCAATATCAAAAACTAATTTTTGATAATCAAAAATCTTTGATAAATCTTAATGTATACAATGCTTTCCAGGATTATTTATTACAAAAACAGGCATTGGAATTAGAAGAGTCAAACATTCTTTTAGCCAAGGAAAATGTAAGTATCATTTTAGAAACTTACCGTCTTGGACAAGCAACTTACCTCCAGCTTCGTGAAGCTCAAAAAAGTTTGGAAGATGCCTATAATCGTTTGATCGCAGCAAGGTATAATACTAAGCTTGCAGAAACTGAATTGTTGCGGTTAAAAGGTGATCTGGTTAAGTAGTTTTTCGTTTTTGGTCTATCGTTTATCGTTAATTTAGTCTGTAAATTATTTTACAATGGCTACAATTAATCGTTTTGAAGATTTGGAAATCTGGCAGCTTGCAAGAATTCTATACCAAAAAATCTCAAAACTTGCTAATAAGATCAGAAAAAATCATGACTACCGTTTTGCTGATCAAATAAAAGCATCTGCTGGCTCAATTATGGACAATATTGCTGAAGGGTTTGAACGCAATAGTCGTTTGGAGTTTCTTAATTCATTAAGTATCTCCAAAGGTGAATCTGGAGAATTGAAATCTCAATTATATCGTTCACTTGACGACATTTATTTAACACAAAAGGAATTTGAAGAGCTATATGAAGACACTGATAAAGTGTCAAAGAAAATCGCCAATTTCGTAAAATATCTGAATAATTCTAAGATTAAAGGATTAAAGTTTAAAAATAGAACGGATGCTTAACGATAAACCAAAAACGAAAAACGATAAACAAACAAAACCAATAGTTGGCATTATTATGGGCAGCGACAGCGATCTCACTGTCATGCAGGCTGCATCAGATATACTCAAACAATTCGGAATAGCTCATGAAGTCACCGTAGTATCTGCACATCGTACTCCATTGCGGATGGTTGAGTACGCAAAAAAAGCAAAGACAAGAGGATTGAAAGTGATCATTGCAGGTGCAGGTGGTGCAGCACATTTGCCGGGCATGGTAGCATCCATCACTTCTTTACCCGTTATTGGAGTTCCTATTAAATCATCAAACAGTATTGATGGCTGGGATTCTGTTCTCTCCATTCTTCAAATGCCAAATGGAGTTCCGGTAGCAACTGTTGCATTGAATGCAGCAAAGAATGCGGGCATATTAGCAGCAGAGATCATTGGAACATTTGATCCAAAAGTTTCAAAGAAAGTAACTACTTATAAAAACTCTCTCAATACTGAAGTGATAAAAAAAGTGGAGAAAATGAAGAAGGCTGGCTGGGAAAATAAATTTGATTAATCAGAACCATGATTTACATGATTTAAAGGATTATGAGGAATATTGGAAATTTCTTTTATTGGATATTCAACCTGGTGTTTTTAGTTTCCTGTAATCAAAACAAATCAGATCCTTCTGTTCAAATAATAAAACTAGAGTACCCTTCAGCATCAGCTATTGAATACCATGATGGCAAATTATATGTCATGGGCGATGATGCTCCCAACATGATCGTTGTTGATACAGGTCTTAATGTGATAGATTCAATTCCAATTGTTTTACACACTGGCAAACGAATTCCGAAAGACAGTAAGCCTGATCTGGAAGCTTCAGCAATTTATTCATTCAACAATGAAACAAGTATATTTTTATTTGGTTCCGGCTCTCTTGATCCTTACAGGAATGCTGGCTGGAAATATAGAGTCAAGTCAAAAATAAAAGACAACATATACCTTGAACCTTTATATTCCAAAATAAAAAAATCAGGCATTGAGCAGATAAATATTGAAGGCGCTGCTTTTATTGCTGATAAATTGGTCCTGGTAAACAGGGGTAACAAAAGTTACCCGCACAATCAACTTATCATTACAAATGAAAAGTTTTGGGCTGATACAGGTTTGCAGGTTTCAATCATTCCATTTGAGATTCAGAAAGACACTGCTTCATTCAAAGGCATATCAGGTTTAACCTATGCAAAACAAAACGACAGGTTGATATTGACGGTATCTACAGAAGATACAAGAAGTGTATATGATGATGGAGCCATTGGTAAAAGTTATTTGTGGATCATCGAAAACATTTCAGGCAAGTTAAATTCTAAAATAATTAAGCCGGATAGAATAATTGATCCTGAAAAAATTGATCCCCGTTTCAAAGGTCAAAAGATAGAATCCGCAGCAATAATTGAAGAAACAAAGAATTCTTTACACCTTGTTTTAGTAGCTGATAATGATGACGGCAGCAGTACTTTTATTCTACTCCACATAAAGCTTTAACAATAAAGTTTTAAAAAATCTGTATTTTACAAATCCTATCCGCTCAAAACTGCAGTATGAGATCATCGTTTGTCATTTTATTGGTATTGATCGCAAATTCTATTCTTTCGCAAACCCCCTTGAAAGGAAGAGATACCACTATCAATGGTCCGCAGACCTTTGCTATGATAGTTGGCATTTCGAAATACAAATATGTACGGCCCCTGGCATATGCGGATAAAGATGCCGAAATGTTCAGGGATTATCTGCGTTCACCCGGCGGCGGTTCTGTTAAAAACGATAATATTTTTTGTTTGTTGAATGAAGATGCCATTTGCAGTAATTTCTGGGCGAAAGGTTTTCAATGGCTAAAGGCTAAGCAATTGCAGGCAGGCGACAGGTTATTCATTTATCTCGCTGGTCATGGTGATGCAATAGATGAAGACCAGTTCTTTTTTCTGGGTTACGATTGCAATCCGGCAGGCGACAAGAATAATTATTTAGCCGGTGGTGCTATACAATTATTCAACCTGAAAAAAAAGATCGCTGCCGAAACAGCTAAAGGCGTTGAAGTATTTTTTATTATGGATGCATGCCGCACAAGTGAATTACCCGGTGGCTTGCCCGGGTTAAATTTTTTAAATACGGCCATCACGGAAAAAAAAGCCGGCGAAATAATCATGTTGGCAACAGCCGCAGGACAGGAATCATTGGAACATGCTTCAATTGGTAATGGTCATGGTTTGTTTACCTATTATCTGGTTGATGGCCTCGCTGGGTCAGCAGATTCATTACGTCCGGACAAGAAGATCGACTTTGCAGAGATACAAAGATATATTTCCAATAATGTGCCACTCATAGCACAACAACAATTCAAAAGAGATCAGCGACCTTATTTTTGTTGCAGCGAGTTCAATCAGAAAATTGTTGGATTAGTTGATACTGCTTATCTCAATAATTGGCTTCGCCTAAAAAGGCTCCAACGTGGCAGAACGGGTAATTCTTTCTATGAAAATTTTAAAAGGCCAATTAAAATTGATACTTCCATCACAAGACTTTACAATGACTTTAATAATGCAGTAAAAAATAAAAAGATCACAGGTGGCGGCTCTGCTGAATATTATTATGACGAGTTGCAAAGAAGATTTCCCCAAGACCCACATACACTTGATGCAAGATCAACGATAGCAAATGAATTCATAAAAGATGCTCAGGCTAAGGTTGATCGTTTTATTTCCTGTGGCTCTGTTAATAATGAAAATGAGAAAAATGATTTTGCTAATGCGGGTAACCGTTTACAAAAAGCTATTGACATTATCAATGAATATGATGCTGACTATGCAGCTGCTTTGAACGCTAATATGTATTTATTAAAAAGCCTGTCAAACATTTCGTCATTTCAAAATGCTTATGCTGCACTTGCTTCATCTCCAAATGCGGCATATATCAATAACAGGCTAGCAGCAATGCATATTGAAAACAACCGTCCCGACAGTGCAATCTATTATGCACGCCGGGCGATAGGCAGAGCACCTAATTGGAAATGTGCTTATGCAACACTTGCCCAGGCTTATCAATTGATGAATATTACTGATTCGGTAAAAAAGTATAACCAATTAGCAGCAGATCCTTCAAAGGCATTTGAAGAAAAAAAGCCAAACCAACAGCAAGTCAAAAAAACAAGCTTTAAACCTGGCATTGTTATCGGTACCGGCTCGTCAAAATTGAAACCTGTTTTTACTCAGCGTGGCACACAAAATATTGTTGATGTTAGCGGATCAAATGCTGTTAAGTTAGACTTAGGCTTGACAGGGCGCATTCAGCTCAGCGCATCTCTTTCATTACGTCCTGATGTTATTCTTTCTTTTGATGGGCCTACCCTTAATTTTTTCAGACGAAACGTAAGTGGTGGAATTGATACTGAAAGAGTGAAAGTTGAATATATTAGTATGAATTTCGCCTTGCCCCTTGTGATAAACATGGGTGCTTCAAAAGTATCGCCGTATTTTTCTCTTGCCCCCAACTTTGGATATATAATAGGCACAAACAGGGAAACAGATATTATACTGCCATTGAACAAAGCTGTTCTTTCTGCCGACATTGCATTGGGAGTTGATATCAATTTTGCAACTTTTGTTTTGTCACCTCAGATCGGTTATTCAAACGGGCTTAATAATATGAAGAAAGAAGCATCATCCGAATATTCAATGGCATTATCCTCACTGAAACCACAAGCATACACATTAAAATTTTATTTCAGGAAAAAATAGATTCAGGCTTCACGCAGAATTATAAACTCATGCCCGAGATGGAGTGAGTGATCATAGAGAGCTTTAAAAATATCTTTTCCCCATTTTGCATAATAATAGCTGAAGTTATCATATCGTTCCTGCAATCCATTGCCGGGAAATAAATTTTCTTTAATAGTACGTATCTGTCTTTGTTGATCAGCAAATTTTCTTTTTTCGGCCCTCAGCATTTTCTTTTCAAGCTCCTGTAAACTTTGTACTGTTCTCAACTTTAAAGCTTCGACATGCTTTTCCAATGTACTGTCAACAGCCGATGCCTGCTTCTTAAAACTCTCATACATCTTTTCTAATTCTGTGAATGACCCATTCAGTTTTACTTCATTTTTGCTTTCACTTATCACGACTTTGTTCACTAATTCCTGCTCTGGTAAAAAGAAATCTTCAATTGCCAATCCAAGTTTTGCAATTCTCTCCTCCCATTTCTTTTCAACGATCAAAAATGAATTGCGCAGCAACAACATTGGAAAGGGAATTTTGTAATGCTCAAAAAGGTCTTTTAATTGCAACCAATAAGCAGTCTCCCCTCCTCCTCCGATAAATGCAAGATTAGGCAATATCATTTCCTGGTAAAGCCCACGAAGAATAACATTTGGACTGAACCTGTCGGGATGTTCATTTAACTCTTTTAATATCTCTTCTTCTTTGAATGATAATTGAACATTGAGGACTGAATAATGATCATTTCTTTTTTCAATACGTTCCCTTGTACTGTCTTTTAAATAAAACAAATTGATCTCTCTTGGATTTGCCTGTACTTTATAGCCAGCCTTATCCAATCGTGCAGCAGTGGTTTCTACAATCCCGGAAGCAGTTTGATGTAAGAGGTCATCTTTAAAAACAGGGATCATTTGACTTTTCAATTCCTTATTGTCCGGCAGCAATACAACCAATCCATAATCTCCAAACAAGGCATTTAGAATTTTAAAAGTGGATTGCTGAATTGTATCCCCTTCTTTAAAACATTCCTTCATCAATTTTGTTACTTCATTTCCAAAAGGTAAAACGGAAAGCTGCCCTTCCATTAAACTGATCAATTTCACCAGTTCTTTATCCACCTTCATCCTTCCTACAGCCCCGGTTTGTTTTGTATTCCATACCAGTTTCTGTCCATTAACATAAACATGATTCAGTTCATCAAGATCTGCATCCTCTGTACCCATGTAAAAAACCGGAACAAAGTTGTATCCGGGTAAATTGGTTTTACAATACTCTGCCAGCTTTATTGTATGTAATATTTTATAAATAAAAAAAAGAGGCCCGGTAAAAATATTATTCTGGTGCGCAGTGGTAAATGTGAAAGTATGTTCCGATGCAAGTAATTCAATATTGGTTTTCGTTTTGTCAGATGCTGTAACTGAGGCATATTGTTGTTTTAATTCACTTACCAAAACCTTACGATTATACCTGAATGTTTTCCTGTCTTCAATGGCTTTTTTTATGCCCTGTAATGTGGGTGAATATTTATAGAAATCTTTTAATGCGGTAACCTGGTCAATATAATCAACAACAGTTTTGCTGAAACTTCGTGTTTGCCGGTAAGGTATTCGTGTAGCGATACTATCCATCTTATTACTTAACTGGTTTGGCTTAACATCTGTATATGTAAAAATAAGAAGTCCCTTGTTTAATTTATAACAGAATATACAAGTGTACTAAGATTTAAGAAAATCTTGCAGGATCGAAAGCAGTAAGTTCAATAGTTGGCATTTTACCTGAAATAATTTCTTCAATTAACTTACCAGTACCTGCTGCCGCCGTAACTCCAAGCATGGCATGACCACCTGCATAAACAAGATTACTAAAACTCTTATGACGACCGATATATGGCATTCCATCAGGACTTACCGGCCGGTAACCAAACCATGCTTTACCGATATCCGGTTGTGGCAGGTTCATTGTTGGATAATATTTTTTAAATGCGTTATAGATAGCCATCACTCGTTTTGGTAAAATATTATCACTATGACCACTCAATTCCATTGTACCCCCGATCCTCAGCCATCCATTGATCGGTGTTGTTGCGGTTCTGTCATCAACAAGTATTGAAGGGTACTGCAAATTCTTTTGTAAGCCTTCATACTCCAAACTATACCCTTTGCCAGGTTGCAACGGAACATAAAGACCCAGCATTTTTGATACTCCCTGCAACCATGAACCATTTGCTAATACCAGTTCTTCACAATCAATTTTCGATTTGTCAGTGAGTACAGCAGTTATCTTTCCATTTGAAGTTTCAAAACCTGTTACAGTTGTATTCAACCAAAACTGAACCCCCTTGTTTTTTAAATAAGAATACATGGATCGCATAAACTTTCCCGGGTTCACATGACAATCGTCCAAATACAAAACACCACCGGCAACATTTGTTTCCACCTGTGTTTCAAATTCCTGCACTTGTTGCGGAGTACACATGATCGTCTTCAATCCATAATTATGTGCCTGTTCAGCCAAATGCTTTTCATGATCGCCTGTCTTTTCATTTTTCCAAAGCATCCAGCATCCCTTCTCCGTCATATCAAATGGCTCCGGTAATTCTTTTTTTATATCATTCATCAAAAGCCGCGTTAATTGTAGCAGGTTATTCATATGCGGCGCATTCTCTTCTACTTTTTTTGCAGTAGCGCTTCTCCAAAACGTCATACCCCAGCGCATAAGATCCAGATTCAATCTTGGTTTAATATAAAATGGCGATGAAGAACTCATCATCCATTTCAATCCCTTTGCAATAATACCCGGAGTTGCCAATGGAATAAAATGCGATGGCGATACATAACCCATGTTGCCAAATGAGCACCCATTCGTAATGTCGCCCCTTTCAATTACTGTTACTTTATGTCCTTGTTGTTGTAAATAATAAGCGCAGTTTAATCCAATAACGCCGGCTCCGATAATTGTTACGTTCATACCCCTAACCCCTAAAGGGGGATTCTATTTTTTTTAGTTAGTAAATGATTTTTTGTTATCGACTTTAGTTCCTTGATGAAACTTTTCTTGTTCCGAAAGGAGTGCCTTTAGCACGACGCTCCTTTCATCATTAACAATTCTATTCACCTTACCTATCCTCTGACTTCACAGAAATAAAAGGGACCGTTCAATCTACGTCTACCCTTTAGAGAGACAGGGGGTTCATTATTCTCACTCCAAACACCCTTCCCGCCGTCTTTCCATAATTCGCCTCGATCCTCACTGTAATTTTCTCTTTATCCTTCAACAACTCCTCTGGAATTTTATATTCCACATCATAAAATTTTCCTGTCTTACCTCCTTTCCATTCTTCTGTTGCAATTTTAACACCATCAACCAATATATCAAACTTCCTGTCCTTATCGTCGCCAATATAAGTCAATAATAAATTACAATTACTGACCTTATTCGTTTTCATTTCAAAAGAAAAATAATTCTCTCTCCTTGCTTCTCTTCCCTTTCTTCCTATTGCATCACTCACATAACTTTTTTCGCTGGCTTCCAGGTTATGATCTCTTTCCGGCTGCATCTCTCCTATCCGGAAATTATCAATTGTCTTTTCTTCAATTTCCTTTTGTCTTTTCTTTTCTGCTTCATACTCTGCCTGTCTGGCTGCCCAATCAGCATTGGTAAAATAATCCCAATAAACGCTGTAGTACTGATCATACATTTTATAAAAAGGGATCAGTTTTGCATCAAATGGTTTTCCCACTCCGGTCATTTCAAATGTCAGTGGTGAATTTGACACCGGTTTTATCCAATCATTGACATTCTTATTGTCCGTCAGTAAAACAGGAGTACCATAGACTGGATCCGGTATTTCCTTTCCCAGCCGGCCAGCTAAAACAACCGGCCCATACTTAAATGCAATACGATTTGGATTATCTGGCATTGCTTCCGTGTAAAGGTGCATGTTGAATCTCATTTCAAGCTTATCACCCTTTTTCATTGTTACCCGTAAAGGGATGTAGCCATCAACACGATCAAATTCAAAATCATTATCAAATGATTTGATACCCTGATTCTCTTTTCCATTCATGAAGAATCTTGTTTTGCCGCTTGCCCAAAAAGGTTTTCGGATCAAGAGAGTAAATGTTTTTGAAACATCGCCAAGATAAGTGAATGAAGAACTGTTTGATTCCGGAAATGTTGTTTCCTGTTTTAAAACAATTCCCTGTTCCTTCCAGGTAACTATTGAAGGAATAAATAAATTGACAAACAACTCACCATGGTCACCATGACTATAAATTTGCTCGGCATACTTTGCATGATTCTCTATTCCGCTTCCAACGCAACAAGTGAATGTATTAAATGAATCACTGAACTGTTTTTTTGTTCCCATTCGCAGCGGAACAAAATATGTCATCATTCCATTCTCAGGATTTTGCGAAGCCAGAATATGATTATACAAGGCCCTTTCATAATAATCCATCAACTCCCCCGATGGTTGCCAGGCAAACAAATGTCTTGTCAGCTTTAGCATGTTATACGTATTGCATGTCTCGCAGGTGGCATCGCTTAATCTTTCACTTAATGAATCCTGTGCCCCGCAATATTCATAATTACTGTTGCCCCCGATCACATATGTATGATGCTTTACCATTGTTTCCCAAAAGAAGCTTGCAATTGTTTTATCTCTTTCATCACCTGTGATCTCATAACGGCGGGAACATCCGATCGCTTTTGGCACATTTGTATTGCTATGTTTTCCCGGCATGGGATCGATCCGTTGTGCCAGCTTTCCCAATACAAACTCATCATGAAATTTCTTTGATAAGGCTAAATATTTTTCATCTCCGGTGATGGCATAAATGTTGGCGAGTGCTTCGTTCATTCCACCATATTCGCAATTCAGCATTTTCAATCTTTGTTCCTCATTCAAACCATTTACAATGGTTCCTGTCCAATCAGCAGCTTCTTTTGCAATTGTCAATGCCAGATCGTTTTCACAATACAAATACCCATCAAGCAAACCGGCCAACACTTTATGCAAAGTGTACCAGGGAACCCATGATCCATTGAGATCAAAACCTGCAGAACGGATATCACCACGTTTTACCTGTGCAAAAACAGTATCCTCATTCGGAACCGCACCAATATATCCCGTCTTTCTTGCCAGCTGACATTTTCGTAGCTCATCAACGATATAGTCAACACGACTTTTAAATTCTTTATTGCCTGTACTTGCATACATCATTGCACAGGCAGATAAGAAATGACCAAGTGTATGACCCGAGATCCCCATCGTTTCCCATCCGCCATATATAGAATCTTTCACCGGCAGGCCTGCATGTTTGTGAAAACGGTACAATAACCTGTCCGGCTTTATCAGTAACAAATAAGCACTATCCATTGACATGGCATGATGGAAAGGACTTTTCAGAAGCTTTACATCTTTCAGATTAAAACTATACGCTTTGATCGGAACGACAGGCCTGACCTTAAATTTATTATTGCTTTTTTCCGGTACATAAGATTGTGCAGTACTGAATAATGAACCAGAGATGAATACAAGAAAAAATACCTTTTTCATTTCTTACCGGTTAATTTTTTTATCAATTCAACTTCATTTGGATCATATGCTGTTCCGTCTTTTCTGAAAACATCATGAAACCATGGATCAGGCTCAGAACTGCCTTCTTTACTTCCCCATGGAAAAATAGTGTTACTTCTTCCGCTAACCAATCCCCAGTTGATCGCCCCGACATTATATCTTTTTAAGATCGGTAAATGTGTTTGAAACTTACTTTTGTTTGATCTCGCCATATATTCAGTGCAAATAACAGGTCTTTCTCTTTTCTGTAAACTATCTATTGCAGTCTTCATGGAAACCGTATCGGAATAATTGTGATATGTAATGACATCTGAATTTTCCAATTGATATTTATTGATCTCCGGAAAATCCATGAACCAGACTCCTACGGTCAGCGGCTGGGATGGTCTTACTGACCATGCCCATTCAAAAACTTTTTTCAATAGCGGCATTGATGTCATTCCATAACCACTGTTCGCCGGTTCATTATAAAGATCCCACATCAATATCCTTTCATCATCTTTAAATGATGACAGAATATCCTTTACATATTCTTCAAGATATTTCCATTGCGAAGGATCATCATGTGTTGCTTTATTGGGACTGCGAACCCAACCACTGTTATGCACGCCGGGTTTTGGGTCCGGTTGTTTTCCCATCTTTGCGTCAGGATTCCAGCAATCATCAAAAATGCAAAAAAGGATTTTGATCTTGTGCTTTGATGCAATTGTCAAAAAATCATTCATTCTTTTTTTGAATCCTTCGGCATCGGCTTTCCATGCAAGGTCATGCAGGTAAACCCGCATCACATTCATACCGATGGCTGCAGCCCAACCTAACTCCTTATCGATCGTAGCAGGATCATAAGTTTCGGCTTGCCACATTTCTAATTGATTGATCGCTGTACTTGGCAAAAAATCCGCACCCACTAACCAACCTTGGCTCTTATACCATTCATTCGCTTTTTCCTTTGTCCAGATTTGTGATTGAGAAAAACTGACAAGAAATAAGAAGTGAATAACAAGAAATAAAAAAGTTCTTTTCATCGTGTCGAGAATTTATAAACTGTCATCTGCTGGTAAGTTTCACCTGGTCTTAAAATTGTATTTGGAAAAGACGGTTGATTTGGTGAATCAGGAAAATGCTGAGTTTCCAAACAAAGTCCTGCATGTTTTACATACCTGGCTCCCCCTCTTGTGTTTTTCAATGTGCCATCCAAAAAGTTCCCGCTGTAAAACTGAATGCCGGGTTCGGTAGTATAGACATCCATGGATCTTCCACTAGGCACATGATATAGTGAACCGACCAATTCAAGATCATTTCCTGATCTGTTCAACACCCAGTTGTGATCATAACCACCTGCAACCTGTGCTAAATCCTTACCGATCTTTTTTGAAGTTGTAAAATCCATTGGGCCGCCTTTTACACTATCGATCTTTCCAATTGGAATTAATTTATCATTCACCGGAGTGTACTTACCAGCTTTCAGCATTAATTCATGATCAAGAATTGTTGAATCAGTACCGGCAGATAAATTAAAATAACAGTGATTGGTAAGATTAACAGGAGTTGGCTTATCCGTCGTTGCTTTGTATTCGATCTTTAACGCATTATCTTTTGTAAGTGTATAAACAACTTCTGCATGCAGATTTCCCGGATATCCTTCCTCCATATCTTTACTGTGGTAAGTGAATTTGATTGAAGAAACACTATCAGTATTGATATCACCTGCTTTCCATACTCTCTTATCAAATCCTTTTATACCACCATGCAACGTATTCCCATCATTGTTTGCAGCAAGTGTGTATCCTTTACCATCAAGAGTGAACTTGGCATTGGCAATTCTATTTGCGTAGCGGCCTACGATGCAACCGAAATAAGGATTGCCTGCTTGCAAGAACCCGGCGAGTGAATCATAACCCAGCACTACATTCCCCACCTTTCCATTTTTATCAGGTGCAAGAATATCTGTCACCGTAGCGCCATAGTTAATGATCTTTACCACCATTCCAGATGGATTGGTTAAAGTGTATTGTGTTATTTTTTCACCATCCACTTCTCCATAATTATCCTCTGCAACTGAAAATTTAGTATAAGGCAAACTAACCTCCGGCTTATCCGTTTTATTTTCTTCTTTTTTCATAAGCTTACAACTTAAAATCAGAACCAGCGATAATGATACCAGTAATGCTTTTCTCATTTTGAATTTTGATTTTTGACTTAGTAATTCAATTTAACATCGGTGATCTTTGTCGGCAACCAAACCTGCATTTCATTCTTTCCCCTGTTTGCCCACGTATAATATGGTATAGCAATGATCTTTTTCTTTTCTGTTTTTAATGATAAGCCATCTGCAGCAACAGTCACAACCGGCACTTCGGCAGTCAATGCTTTTACTGGTTCATCCAATACTTTATAGTCTATCGTTTCAAACTTTGTATTCTCAGGAATGATCACATTCCATGCTTTGCCATTGTTATCCGCACCTTCTATACAATAAACTATCGGGCCACGCTGAATGGCGATGCGATTGGTGTTTTGCTTTAGCTCTGACCTTGAGTAAATCAATTTCGCTTCCATCGGGAAATCCAACTCAAGAACATCTCCTTTTTTCCATTCTGATTCCACAATTGCATAACCATTTTCATATTTGTTTGTAACGGCTTTGTCGTTCAAAATAAAACTGTAATGGTCTGGTACCCCATCATCACTTCCAGTTGTATAAAGTTCTCCGGGTACAACTTTATCGAAATACCAGCCAGGCAACCTGAAGTATATTTTGAATCTTGACTTCTTAACCGGATCAATCATCAACTTCACTTTTCCCTCCCACGGATAATTCGTTTCCATCTTTACTCCTACATTCCCACTCTTCAAAGGAATTGTTGTATTACTTCCTACAAACAAATTCACATAGATAGCATCATCACTCTTTGCATAAATATAATCTCCCAACGATGCGATCATTCTTGCAATGTTAGCCGGGCAACAAGCTGTACCAAACCATTCTCTTCTCTGATGCTGTCCACGACTTGCTAAAGGATTGCCATAAAAGAAACGATCACCACTTAAGCTTAATCCGTCCAATGCGCCATTATATAAACTTCTTTCCAATACGTCAATGTATTCTGCATTACCACTCATTGCATTCATTCGTTGGTTCCAGAAAACCATTCCAACACTTGCACAGGTTTCGCAATAAGCCTGTTCATTCGGAAGATCATAATCAACACTAAACCCTTCATTACTTCCCGCTGAACCAATACCACCTGTAATATACATATTACGATATACCACATCTTCCCAAACAGTTCGCATTGCTTTCATATAAGCTTCATCACCTGTTTGAGCCGCTACATCTGCCGCACCGGTGTACATATACATGGCACGAACCGCATGACCAGTGATCTGTGTTTGTTCTTTCACCGGCAATACATCCTGGGCATAGGCAGTGTCTTTCCAATCTGTCCATGTATAACCCTTCGCTAATTTTTTACCACGTTCACTCAATAACCAATCAGCAAGTTTCAAATATTTCTCGTTCTTAGTTACTTTATACAATTTCACCAATGCCAATTCCAATTCCTGGTGACCTGTCACCCAATGACGTTTGCCCGGGCCAAACAATGCATCAAAATGATCAGCCCATTTTATACATACATCCAATAATTTTCTTTTGCCTGTTGCATTGAAATACGCCACACCAGCTTCGATCATGTGCCCTGCATTATAATCCTCATGCATGCTCATATCCGTATAGCGGTCCTGCAAACCTTTCAATGTGTACCATGTATTCAAATAGCCATCCGGTTGTTGCGCCGCTGCAATTTTATCGATCCATTCATCGCATTTTTTTTCCATCTCCGCACTCGGATGTGTTTTCAATGAATAGGCCATTGCTTCCAGCGCCTTAAACACATCACTGTCATCATAAAATATTCCTTCATGCGGTTCGCCTTTTCCTCTGGCAACTTTTTCAAAATTTTTTATCCGCGGTGTAGCCACTTCAGTTTGATAAATACATGCAGCCAGCGTCTTTGTCGCCACCTTATCGATCTTAGGTTTCCAGAATTCATCGGTAATATTCACTTGTGAAAAACTTACAGGTTCTATCTTCTGCAACTTTGTTTGAGAAAAAGCTTTTACAGATATGCTACCAGCAAGAATTATGAAATATATTTTTTTCATGTAGTCGGCTTTTGAATTACTATTAAGCTTTTGTTGCGTCGCACTCTTCAGCGTTCTGTTCGCTATTCTTCTTCGTGAAAGGTGAAACATCAAACGTGAAAGACCGTCCTATGCTTCACGTTTCACCTTTCACGTCTCACCTCTCATCACACCACTTGAAATCCCCAAGCATACGGATCATCTTCTTTATCTATCGAGATCGTATTGTATCCATAGATCTTTGCCCAACCTTCAATACCCGGACGAATAGCAGGTTTCCCATTTACGGTTAGCTCCTCTTCTATTGTGCCAATAAATTTACTGCCGATAATGCTTTCATGAATGAATTGATCGCCTTTTTTCAATCTTCCTTTTGCGTACCATTGCGCCATTCTTGCACTGGTTCCGGTACCACATGGACTGCGGTCAATTGCTTTGTCGCCATAAAATACCGCATTGCGTGCAGTAGATGTTTTATCAATTGCAGCTCCTGTCCATAAAATATGAGAGCAACCATTGATCGTGGGATCTTCGGGATGAACAAACTCATATTTAGCATTGATATTTTTTCTTAGCTCTCTTGCCCATGCAATTAATTTATCAGCAGAATAATGTTCCAGTCCTTTAAAATTTTTTTGTACGTCAATGATCGCATAAAAATTTCCGCCATAAGAAACATCGATCACCAGTTCACCAAGCTCAGGACATTCCGCCGTTATTCCTTCTTTATCCAAATATGCTGGCACATTGGTCAGCTTCACACTTTTCACCTTTGTCTTCTGACTCCGAACTCCGAACTCCTGACTACTGACTACTGAATCCTGACTACTCCTGTACTCGATCTTTACTAATCCCGCCGGTGCTTCCATCCTTATAACACCTTCTTTCTTTGGTGTGATCAACCCCTCTTCTATCGCAATAGTTACTGTTCCAATGGTTCCATGCCCACACATCGGCAGGCATCCGCTTGTCTCAATAAATAAAACTGCAAAATCATTTTGCGGATCATGGGGAGGATATAAAATACTTCCACTCATCATGTCATGTCCGCGGGGTTCGAACATCAATCCTTTTCGTATCCAATCATACTCTCTTAAAAAATGCTGGCGTTTTTCACTCATTGTATTTCCTTGCAGTTCAGGCCCGCCTTCTGCTACCAGTCGAACTGGATTGCCACAGGTATGAGCATCAATACAGTGAAAGACACTCCCATTAAAGCTTTTTATTTCCGGATCAGTATATTTCTTTGTAATAGGTTTTGTCATTATTTCCTCTTAATCTTTTATATCCTATTCATCATGGTTCACCGGAGTGTAGAAAGATCATCAATCACATACACACCTCTTCCATACGTGCCGATCACTAATTTTTTATCCCGCGGATGAATAAACATATCATTTACCGATACCGAAGCAGGTAAATTGCCATTGATCGCCAACCATGTCTTGCCCGAATCTTTACTGATATAAGCTCCCATATCCGTTCCGCAATACAAAACATTTTTCATGTCAGGATCTTCAATGATCACATTTACCGGTGATGCCGGAAGATTGGAAGAGATCGACTGCCATTGAAATTTTCCATCGCTGCTAAGCTTATATAAATAAGCTCTATGGTTATCCTGACGCCGGTCATTTAGCGCCAAATATAAATTTGGTGATGCGGGTCCTGTAGATGTAAAGATCTTTGCCACATGTTTATTCCTGGGAAGATTATTGGTGATCTCCTTCCAACTCTTGCCATCATTCATCGTAAACCATACACGGCCATCATCAGTACCAACAGCTAAAAAACCAGGTTCATTCCCTTCAGCAATTGCAGTGATGGCCTGGTGATAGATGAGATATGGATAAACCCCTTTTGCCGATTCACTGTTATAGGAAAGATCATTGCTGATCCTTTTCCATGTAGCACCGCTATCAGTTGTTTTATATAAATGCTGCAAGCCATGATAAAGAACTTTGTTATCAAATCGACTCATCACCGTGGCAGCAAGCCATTCACCACGTAAAGAATCAATTCTACCTACATCAAATTGTGCAAATCTTCTTACTCCTTCACGTCTTGATTTGCTCATATCTGTTTTCATCAATCTTCCGTAATAAGTAGATGAATAAACGATATCAGGATTTATGGGATCAATTTGAATCTGCGTTCCCTCACCACCCGGCGCCATCCGCCAGGGACGCAATGTTGAATCAGGCTTTTGCCCGAATGTATTTGTGATATTGCCACTCATTGTTCCTTCATCCTGTACAGAGCCAAAAACATTGAATGGTGTTTTCATATCATAAGCCAGGGTATAAAATTGGGTAGTTGGAATTTTATCAAAAAAGTTTTTCCATTTTACACCACCATTATAAGTAATAGTAATGCCGCCATCATTACCAACGATCATTCTGTCAGTATCATTCTCATCGATCCACATTGCATGATTATCTCCATGTGTCCATTCACTTGTCGTATCTGATGCTTCCCAAATTTTCCATGTCTTGCCCCCATCACGACTGATTCCTTTTGAAACTCCAAAAGCATATACTTCATTCTCATCTTTGGGATCCACACGTATTTGACCAAACACCCAGCCATATGTACCCGAAAAAGGGGTAAAAAAATCATGGATCTCAGCTTGCTTTTGCCATGTGTCCCCTTTATCATTACTTCTGTAAATAGAACCACCTATTACTACCTTTTGCACTTTTCTTTCATAACTGTCAAATTCATTTGGTTTCGGATCTCTTTTTTTATTATGATCATCAACAAAAGCATACAAAACATTTGGATTGGATTGAGAAATTGCAATGCCGATACGTCCTGTATTTTTTGTATCTGGCAACCCGTTCCCTATCTTTTTCCAGGTTTTTCCTCCATCGGTTGTTTTATATAAATAATCGCCATCTTCCGGCACAGGATCACTCCATCTTCTCCGTACGCGGTTCCAGAAAGATGCATACAAAGTATTTGGGTCTGCAGGATCCATTACCAGGTCAATGCAACCGCTTTTCTCACTTTCGAATTTGATCAGTTTCCATGTTCTGCCACCATCTGTTGTTTGATAAACACCGCGGTCTTTATTGTATGTCCATTCATTACCACTTGCAGCCACATAAACAATATTTAAATTTTTGGGATGAACAATGATCCGTGCAATAGTTCCGGTATTTTCCAAACCAATATGTTTAAAAGTTTTTCCCGCATCAATTGATTTATACATACCAATGCCCGGTAATGATGCACGGAAAATATTTGCTTCCCCGGTTCCGACATATAAAATATTTTTATCGGATGGAGCTAGTGCAATATCACCAATTGATTGGGTAGCTTCTTTATCAAAAATTGGTTCCCATGTGTCGCCGGCATTTTCTGTTTTCCATAATCCACCGGTTGCAAATGCAGCATAAATAGTATTTGGATCACCGGTGATGCCTTCGACATCTGTGGAACGACCACTGCGGATGTCTGGGCCAACTAATCTCCATTGCAAATTCTTATAAGGAGAGGCAGCAAGCATTTGTTTTTGCTTTGCAAATGCAGCCATTTTTTCTGTCCCGTTTGTTGGTTTATTGCTTTGAGCAAATAAGGAAATGGGTAAAAGCAATAAAATAAGTTTTCTCATACGTTTACACTTTTTTTAGTTCATTATTTATAGTTCTCCAAATACCCAGTGGGTTTTCTTCTTTCAATTCATCAGGCAGCAAATCATTCGGCCAATTCTGAAAACAGATCGGTCTTGCAAATCTTTTTATTCCGTCAGCACCCACACTTGTGAATCTCGAATCAGTGGTTGCAGGAAATGGTCCTCCATGATGCATGCTTAAACAAACTTCTACACCAGTGGGCACTCCATTCAGAATAAAACGACCACAAATATTTTTTACTGCTTCAATCAATTCGTCATTATTCTTAATATCATTTTCTGTCGCCATCATTGTTGCGGTCAATTGGCCTTCGAGATGCTTTACCACATTTGTCATTTCGTTTATGTCTTTGCAACGAATGATCAGCGAATAAGGACCAAATACTTCCTGGTGAAGAACAGGATTATTCAAAAATGCCTGCCCGCTTGCAGTTGCTATTGTTGGCAATCCTTCGTTTTCTTTTACTTCCGTTTCCGATTCGGCAACAAGATGCACATCATCCTGCAACAAGGCATTTCCTTTTTTCTCTTTATATGCTTTTGCAATTCCCGGGTGGAGCATTAAGGCCGGTGTTGATTGCTGAATTGCTTTACCAAGATCATGAACAAAATTTCTCAGATCATCACTATCAATTCCAATTATCAAACCCGGGTTTGTACAAAATTGTCCCACTCCTAATGTGATCGAGCCTGCATACATCTTCGCTATCTCTGCAGCGGATGCTTTTAATTTTTCAGGTAAAAGAAATACCGGGTTGACACTTCCCATTTCAGAGAAAACAGGGATCGGTTCTTTACGTTGATTGGCCCAATCAAATAATTGCTTACCTCCCAAATAAGAACCAGTGAACCCAACTGCTTTTGTATGCGGATGCATCACCAATGTTTTTCCCACTTCAAAATTTACTCCATGCACATGAGCAAATATTCCTTTTGGCATTTTGCATTTATCCGCGGCTTTCAAAATGGCGGAGGCAACGATCTCTGAAGTCTGCGGATGTGCAGGATGTGCTTTTACGATCACAGGGCAACCAGCAGCAAATGCACAACCTGTATCCCCACCAGCCGTTGAATAAGCAAAAGGAAAATTGGAAGAACCAAAAACCACAACAGGTCCCAGTGGCACCAGCATTTTTCTTATATCTGGTTTTGGCGGATTCTTATCAGGAATTGCCGTATCAATTCTTGCTTCCAGCCACTCTCCTCTTTCACAAGCATCGGCATAGGAGTTCAATTGAAAAATAGTCCTGGCCCTTTCATTTCGCAATCTTGCTTCGGGAAGATTTGTTTCCCGCATTGCCGTTTGAATCAAATCTTCACCGCATGCCTCGAGTTCTACAGCAATTGTACGCATAAAATCTGCCCGCTGCCTCAAACTCATTTTCCTGTAAACATGAAATGCTGACCACGATTGTTGCATTACTTCATTGATCTCATTAATTGTTGCGTCTTTAAACATCATTAGTTTATTTTTTTCCTGGTTCTGAATATTTTTTGCTTGCATCATCAATCACGAGCACCCAATCGTTTTCTAAACCAATAGTGGGTGGGTTAAAAGTCAGGACAGCTCCTTTTTCTATCGTGGTTGGTTTCCCCGCTTTTCCTTTTCTCGGATCAAACCACCAAAATTGAATTTGCTTTGCAGGTATAAAAGAAAGATCAACTGATATCTCTTTACCAACCGGAAGATAGATCATACAGTATTTATTTTCCTCATCTCTGAATGCGGTTATATAATCTCCTTTTGTTCCCTGTCCTTTTACAATTATAGATTGATCGGGAATTCTCCCTGTTACAGATCTTGACTCAATTAGTTTTCGCAAATAGCCAACCTGGAATGCACCCGGCCGATCGATCGCTTCGGTCCAATAACGATCAGCATGATTTATTTTCTCTTCCCTGAAACTCCAGAATTGCCAAACAGAATGATGACCATAGGTAACACCACAAGCACCTGCAAAAACAGAACGATAAGTTTGCTTGCGAACATCGTAATCGCTGAAATATCCATTGGCAGAATCCCATTTAGGCCATGGATTCACAGGATGATCTTCATAGTTTGGTTCAGAATCAAGGGTGGGTTTGACAGGTAAAATTTTTCTATCTCTTTCGATCCATTTCCATACGGGCACATCATGTCCACCACCATGCCCGCTTTGCATCATATTTATATCCAGCCATTCTTCACTGTGCAGATCAAATGAAGTGGAATGTTCACCACCGGAAATATGATAACTTAAAATTGCTTTACCATTTGTGCCTTCTTGAATTCCTTTTGCCATAGCTCTCCAAACTGGTCGCCAATCAGCGGTATCGATCTTTGCCGGCCTGTCACCACCAAGAATCCAGATGATGTTTGGATAATCTTTGTAACGATTGCCTAACCATTTTCCATACGTATATGCATTGCTTTCGGTAAACACTACCGGACCGGCTCCCCACATCATTGCTACTTTATCGCCCCAGGTTGGTAGTAAACCCATAAACATATTTTTTCCCAAAGCATTATTTACTGTCCAGTCAACCAGCTCAAAATATTTCTCATTGGGTTTTGCAGGATTAAGATCGATCAAAGGAACTTCACCATATTGATTTGGAATTTTAAGCCCGTCAAATTCAGCAAGGATCACCGCCTGTATCACATTAATTCCTTTTTGTTTCCGGTTCTCCAGATATTTTTCTATTTCTTCTTTTTTTAAACGGTGAAATAATTCCCAACCCGTATCACCCAACCAAAAGAAAGGAGTACCATCTTCGTATTGCAGATAGTGACCATCATTTGTTACTTTTAATCTGCCATGTTTCCATGATCGCTGCGCAAAAACAGAAATTGAAAATGCAGAAATCGTTATTATTAATATTCCTTTCAGCATAAAATGATGGATCAATAATTAGTAATCAATAATTGGCCGTGCAGCAATTCCGCTATTTATGATTTTTAAGATCCTCTCTCTCTCTTCACCCACCAAAGTTAATCTCGGAGCTCTTACATACTCACTGCCGATACCTGTTTGCGTGGCTGCCAGTTTGATATACTGAACAAGCTTTGAATGAATATCCAACTCCAGTAAAGGCATGAACCAGCGATAGATCTTTGTTGCTTTTTCAATTTCTCCGGCTTTTACCAAATTATAAATGGCCACTGTTTCTTTTGGAAAGGCGTCAACAAGACCCGCCACCCAGCCATCGGCTCCAAGACACAGCTCTTCCATTGCCAAAGTATCTACACCGCATAAAACTTTTATACGATCACCAAATCGGTTTTTCATTCTTGTTAAGTTAGTGACATCTCTAGAACTCTCTTTTAATGCCGTTATATTCTCACATTCTATCAACTCATCAAACATATCTGGCCTGCAATCGATCTTATAATCATGCGGATTATTATAGATCATGATCGGCAGATCAGTTGAGTTTGCCACGGCTTTAAAAAACGAGACCGTTTCCCTTTCATCAGTTTTATACCGCATGGGTGGCAGCAACATCAGCCCATCGGCACCCCATTTTTTTGCATTCGCAGCTTGCCGGGTTGCTTCGGCTGTTGTGCTTTCAGCAATATTTACAATTACAGGAATATCTTCATTCAGATATTCAACAGAAAATTCAACCAGCTCCTCTTTTTCTTTTTCACTGATGGTACTGGCTTCTCCCAGTGAACCACCGATGATAATACCATGAACACCCGCTGCTTTTTGTGCTGCCAGGTTTTTTTCATACATATCTATATCCAGCTGATCCTCTTTTGTAAACGGCGTAAGTAGTGCAGGGAAAACGCCTTTCCATTCAAATGCCATAGTAAAAAGTTTTAAACAAAGCTAAGCGGACAAAAAATAAAAGAAGTGGTCATTATTAACCCAATCCGATACTATTTTAGCAACTTTGTGTCGCACAGCCCGGTGATTTAAACTAATTTAGTACTATGAAGATCGTCCCGTTCAGGATCCCGAAAAATACAGAAGAAGCTTTCAGGGTACAGGTTGATGATCTGCCTCATTTTTATAATCACCTTCACCAGCACCCGGAAATTCAATTAACTGTTATTAAAGAAAGTCATGGCACCTTAATCGCCGGCGATTATGTCGGGCCTTTTCATGCCGGGGATGTTTTTGTTATCGGCAGCAATCAGCCGCATGTTTTCAGAAATGATGAAAAGTTTTTCAGAAAGAAGTCAAAAGCGGTGGCTATCACTCTTTTTTTTGATGAAACAAGCTTAGGAGAAAAATTCTGGCAGTTCCAGGAAACAAAATCTTTATTACAGTTTTTCAGGAACAGTGCAGGCGGTTTTCGCATTACAGGCAGAAAGAGGAAATTATTAGCAGAAAAGTTAGTGAGTATTGTCAATGCAGAAAACATCGGGAAACTGATCATTTTTCTTGAGATCATAAATGAATTAAACACAAAAAAAGAAATGCAGCCACTTTCAAAACCGATCATTCAAAGAAATATAAAAACATATGATGGTAACAGGTTGAATAAGATCCTGGAATTCACATTTAAAGAATTTCAGCGAACAATAACACTAAATGAAGTAGCCGAATTAGCCAATCTGACACCTGAAGCCTTTTGCAAGTATTTTAAAACCAGAACACGCAAAACCTATGTAAGTTTTTTAAACGAGATCCGCATCAACCATGCTTGCCGGTTGCTTACGGAAGAAAAAGCAGTTGCCGATATATGTTATGACAGCGGTTTTACCAATCTCTCCAATTTCAACCGCATTTTCCGGAGAATTAAAAAAATGTCACCGGGTGAATGGAGAAAAATAAATTCCAACTAAACATTAACAGCAACGTCCAACTCTTTGCATCAATTTTGCGACTTTACACGATCATGAAACAGTTTTTTCTTTTAATCTTCTTTGGTAGTGCAGCAGCTGTTTGCAATGCCCAAAAGGCAGAACAGAAGATAGACAGTATTTTTTTTCACCTTTATACTGACAGTCTTAAAAAAGGAACCCACAATTATATAAATGTAGATGGGAAAACAGCTGATGGCAAATGGGTACCTCTTACTGCCAGAGAGATCGAATTTACTTCAAGCTATGGAAAATTTGAAGGCAATGAACTGGTATTGCCGGATGAAGTAACGGTTAAAAAACTTACCGTAAAAGCTGTTTTAAGATCAAATCCCAAAACCTGGAAAGAGATTACGATCTGGATAAAACAAATGCCGGATCCTGAACTTCCCTCAATCGATGAAGTACTGAAAAATAAGCCGCAAAAAAAATCAGGATCAAAAGGTTTTAATTAAGTTTTCAACAGCAAAGATTCGCCGGGTGCAACTGGGCTCATACCCTTATCTTTGCGGCGGCAGGTCTTACACGACCAGCTCCTGCTGAACCTCCCCAGGGCCGGAAGGCAGCAAGGATAAGTGGTTGTAGCGGTGCGATGTGAGGAGCCTGCCTTTTTTTATTAACCCCCAACCCCTAAAGTGGCGTATAAAACTGCTTACTCAAATGAAATTTTTCATCGACACCGCTAATCTTGCTCAAATAAAGGAAGCAAACGAACTTGGTATTCTTGATGGTGTTACTACAAACCCTTCATTGATGGCCAAAGAAGGTATAAAGGGTAATGATGCTGTAATGGCACATTATAAAACGATCTGTGAAATGGTAAATGGCGATATCAGCGCTGAGGTTATTTCAACTGACTTTAAAGGAATAGTTGAAGAAGGTAAAAAATTGGCGGCCATACATAAGAATATTGTTGTAAAAGTGCCTATGATAAAAGATGGTGTAAAGGCGATCAAATGGTTTACCGATAACGGCATACGTACAAACTGCACACTTTGTTTTTCTGCCGGCCAGGCCATACTTGCTGCCAAAGCCGGTGCTGCTTACATCTCCCCTTTTATAGGCCGCATTGACGATAGTGGCTGGGATGGGGTACAGCTGATCGAACAGATCGTACAGATATATTCAATACAGGGTTATAAAACCGAAGTACTTGCTGCTTCTATCCGGAATCCAAATCATATTATACGCTGTGCTGAAGCCGGTGCTGATGTTTGTACATGTCCGCTTGATTCCATTCTTGGTTTATTAAAACATCCGCTTACTGATATCGGGCTTGCAAAGTTTTTAGAAGACGCCAAAAAAATGTGAGACGTGAAAGGTGAAATGTGAAAGCGAAAACTGTTTGACATTTGACGTTTCACTTTTCACAAAAGCTGAATAGAATTAATGAAGTTGAACGGAGCGTCGCAAGGGACGTTTCATCAAGGATATACTGCTGATTAACTAAAATTTCTCACGGTCTTGTGAGTAATGAATTAAGTAGAGTTACACCGATCAATTCATCGGATCTGCCACCAAATGGACGGTAATAAACAAGGATAATGTAAACATTTTCTGTGCCTGGATAATTGCCTTCTGTATTTTCAAAATTCACAGGTTCATTCGATTTATTGGCCGCTACTGTAACATACGAATAGTTATAAAATCCCTGTTTTAGAAAAAGTGTTTTTTCATACGCTCCCTTTTCAGCATTGAAATCCATTTTTGAATTTGTATCAATAGCATAATTTGTCAATTCACCGTATAAATAAATATCACGACCGGCGTATTGCTGGTTATTTGGCGGGTAAAATGTAAAATGTGTATATACATAATCCGATTGCCAAAACGGGTTCACATTATCGGTAGTTTCAATTGTATAAAGTCCATTGATGTCGCGATAATAATAATATATCTGGCCGCCTCTTTCAGCATCCGGTTTTATATATACATCCGTACGTGTTGGCTGTTTATCGAGACGCTGCATTCGTTCACTCATCAGGCGGATACTGCGCAGATCGATCCAGCGCCATTCTTTTCCTGCCGGAAATGAATTGGTGTTTTCATCATTGTATTCAAAATAGTGACCACGATAAATAGTTGGCCGCATTAAATAACCTGCCGTTGGCCATGAATAGTTTTGCAACAACACCACCTTTACATCCTGCTGATTGAATACATTTAAGGTAGAGTTGAGATTTACTGCCACTTGCAGTTTCTGATGTGTTCTGAAGATATTGCCTCCAAAAGGCTGTAATACCTGCCCGCTGATGGTTGATTTTGTTTCAACAACCAACATCCTTTTTGTGAAAACAAGCTTAGATGTATCACTATCAAGAAAAACTTTCAGCAAATAATTTCCTGATCGTGTTGGGGAGCAATTCCTGTCGGGTACTCTTGCATAGTAATTGGTATATTTTGTAAAAGCAATGGAAGCGTTACGGTAGGTTGTGATCCTGTTTGTTTGAAAACCCTTTATATAATCAAATGTTTTAAGATCAGTTGGGGTCCAATCGGCATTACATAATTGGAATGTGTAATAATAATTCTTTATGTCGGCATCAAGGTCATCAAAATAAAGATCAAGATCGTCAACACTATTGAGTCTTATGATCGGATAGCTGTAAGGATCGTTGGCTTTATGCAGTTTTACTGACCTGATGTTTGATTTATAGATATGATCGCCAAGCTGGCTGTTTGCCATTAATGAAGATAAAAGGAGAACCCAAAGGAGTAATTGTTTCATCTGCGCTGTTTAGTAAACACAATTTATCATGAAATTAGTATGAAAAAGAGGATAAATCTTTTTCTACAGTTATTTTTGAAGACAAATTTCAGCCCTTGGACGTTGCAGGCTTTATAGCAAACAGGATAGCGTTTAATCGTCAGCATTCATTTTCCCGTTTTATTATCCGCCTTTCCATGGGTGCAACGATAATCAGTGTTGCAGTCATGATCATTTCACTGGCTCTTGTAAACGGTTTCCAGGAAACTGTGAGTAACAAAGTTTTTAGTTTTTCAGGTCATATAAGAGTACAATTCAAGCAGGCACTCAGCGGGCCCGTAACCGAAGAAATACCGATTGAAAGAAATACTGAGGCTGAAAAATTGATAACGAATGACCCCCGGGTAAAAAGTATTCATCCTTATGCTACACGGTATGCAATGTTAAAATCAGGAGATGCTATGGAAGGTTTACTATCAAAAGGGTTAAATCCAGAGTTTGATTCTAACCTATTAAAACCTTTTTTGAAAGAAGGTCGTTGGATAAATTTCAAAGACTCAGCATATACTCGGGAAATCATCATCTCTACTCACACAGCAAGCCGCCTTAAATTGAAACTTAATGATAGTGTCCAGATATATTTTGTTCAGGCAAATAGTACACCAAGAACAAGAAGAGTAAAAGTTGTGGGGTTTTATAAAACTGGCATTACTGATTACGACGAGCAAATCTCTATTGGCGATATTGGGTTAATAAGAAGATTAAACGATTGGAAAGAAAATGAGATCGGCGGCTATGAAGTTTTTCTTCATGATTTTAAACAAATGAATAAAACAAGTGATGAATTGTATGAAAACGTTGCTTTTCCCCAAACATGGGATGCACAACCAATACGGAACATTTATCCAAATATTTTTGACTGGCTTAACCTGCAAAATTTGACAAGAAATGTATTGATCGGTTTTATGTCGCTTGTTGCTTTTATTAATCTGATCACTTGCCTGATCATTTTAGTACTTGAAAGGATCCGGATGGTGGGAGTTTTAAAAGCACTTGGTGCAACCGACTGGACTGTTCAAAAGATATTTCTCCGGCATTCTATGCTCATTACTTCTATCGGAATTTTTTTTGGCGCAGCGCTGGGGCTTGGATTATTGTATTTGCAAAAAGCTACCGGTTTTATCAAACTAAAAGAAGAAGCATATTATATGAGTGAAGCTGCTGTAAAAATTGTTTGGAGTGAAGTATTGATTGTCTGTCTTGCTACATTTCTTGTCAGCCTGCTGGTTTTGACCATACCCACATTAATTGTAAAAAGGGTAAAGCCGGTAAAGGCTATACAATTCAGATAAAATGTGAAAGAATAATGCCTGTTGCTACTGCTGCATTCAGTGATTCTGCTTTCCCTTTTCCCGGTATTGTTATTTGAACATTGATGTGTTTCATGATGTCTTCACTGATGCCTCTTGATTCATTACCTATTACAATTATTCCTTCCGTTAATTTTTCCATTTTAGTTATATCTCTTCCATTCAGCACTGCTGCATAGGTTCTGATTTCAGGATTCTTTTCCAGTAAAGAACGGAGATCAACATATTCAACCCGTACTCTTGTTATGCTTCCCATAGTGGCTTGTACCACTTTTGGATTATAAACATCAGCGCAATCGGCACTGCAAAAAATGTTACTGATCCCAAACCAGTCAGCAATACGGATGATAGTACCCATATTACCCGGATCCTGAATTGCATCCAATGCCAATGAAATATTTTCTTTGATCTGCGGTTCATTATCCCACTTTATTTTTTCTGCTATCGCCAGTACCTGATTCGGTGTAGTGAATTGCGAGATCTTTTTTAATTCATCTGCAGAAACCTCAATAATGGTTGTATTGCTATCTGCATTTTTAGTATCATCAATCCATTCTTGCAAAGCAAAAACCTGCAACACCCGGCAATTCTTTGCCCTTACTAATTCATCCACCAGCCTGGGACCTTCTGCAACAAACTTATTTTCAGCATCTCTTGATTTTTTCTGGCCTAAACTTTGAATATATTTGACCTGATTTTTAGAAATCATTACCGTTCAATTTTAACATGTTATCAGCCCGGCCACAAAGTTCTCTTTTTATTACCTTATCGGTTTTGCTTTTTATTGTGGCTTCCTGTTCTGTTGTTCCCAGGAATTATCCTGTCAATAAACCCTTTGTTTGGGAAACAAATATCAATATTGAAGGTAATTTATCCAAAGAAGATAAAGAGATACTGGAATCCCAGTTAAGAACCCAGCTGGATGATAGCATGAGGGCAAAAACGGTTTATAAGCTGATCTATCGTGGCATCAACCGGCCCGTGCTTGAAAACCCGCCTGCTTTTGACAGTGCAAGTGCTGAACGTTCGATGCTCTTTATGAAAGCATTGTTGAATAAACTTGGCTATTTGCGAAATTCTATCAGGTATGATCCCGATACTACGCTTGTTGAAGATGGCGATCGTCCGGCACAGCTAAGAACAACAGTAAATTTTTATATATCCCCAAACCAGCTATTCAGGCTTGATTCGATAAGTCATGTGATCAATAATAATGAACTGCAGGCACTCACTGATGCTTCAAAGAAAAATACTTTTTTAAAGAAAGGCAATCCTTTTGCCCAACAGCTGGTATCTGAAGAATTGAACAGGCTTGTTCAACTGTATCGGGATAATGGATATCTGCGGTTCGGTTTCCAGGAGCTATCGGGAGTTTGGGATACGCTGAATCTTGCGATCCTTCGCCCTAATGTTGATCCTTTCGATATGCAATTTCTTGAAGAGCTCAGGAGAAGAAGGGATTCACCAACGGTTGATCTTGAAATAAGATTTCGCCCCGGCTATGATGTTGATAAAGTAAAAAAGTATTTCATTGGCAATACAACTATTTTCCCTGATTATAACCCGGTTGATACAGGGAGTACCCCTACAGTTTTTGTTTATGACAGCAATTTTACCTTTATAAGCCAACGGAATATTTTCAAAAGAAAATTTATTGCTCAAAATATTTTCTTCCGAAGAGGAGATCTTTATAGTGAAAAAAGATTTTTGAAAACAGTGAATCGTTTTAATGAATTAGACGCATGGCGTGTTGTGAATTATGAACAATTGCCAAGAGCCACTTCAGATACCGTAGATCTTGAATTATACCTGACCCCTGGTACAAAACACTCCATCACTGCAACTATTGAAGGCAGCTTTAATAATAGTAACAGTATTATTTTACAGGAAAATTTATTAGGTGTAGGTGCGAATGCACAATGGACAAATAATAATTTTGGAAGATCGGCAAATCGTTCAACCGTAACCGGCCGTTTTTCAACCGAACTGGATACAAAAGGGGAATTTGTAAAAACAAGACAGGCAAGTCTGTCCTATTCCATTCTTTTTCCAAAACCTATTCCCAATGTAAAATGGATGCCGGAAAAATTCAGGGATAATTTCCGGACAAACTTTACTCTTTCCATTGCAAACACTGAACGAAACGATTTTTATAATCTTACTTCAATAAATGGTTCGTGGGGCTACAGTACGCAATGGAAGAATAAATCTGCTTTTGTAAAATTTCCAAATATTGAATATGCTCATATAATAAAAAGAGACAGTTTAAGAAGATTCCTCGACAGCTTTCCATCTTTAAAGAATGTATTTCCTGAAAATGGCCTTGTATTATCTATACAGGGAGGTTTTACCGTTCGTTGGGGAGGTGGAAAATCTGTACAGGTATTCCGGGCAAATTTTGAAGAATCAGGAATGCTTGCCGATCTTGTTAATATAAAAATATTTGACAGCCTTTTTAAATTCATAAAATTCGATGCAGAGTATATCAACAATCAATTTCACTTTTGGAAAAAATAACCTGATAATAAGAGGATATGTAGGTGCTGGCTTTGCTATGAAAACAAAAGACCGTCCAACCAATCCACAGCTTCCTTTCTTTAAACAATTTACGGCAGGCGGACCTTACAGTATGAGAGCATGGGGGATCCGGTTGCTTGGGCCGGGATCTACTGTAAAATACAGAAAAGATGCCCCGATCCGGTTTGGCGATTTTCAATTTGAAACAAATGTTGAGTACCGCTTTCCTTTAATGAAATTGTGGGGATATAAAGTGGCCAGTTGTCTATTTACTGATATTGGTAATATCTGGCTTATTAAAGAAAATCCTGACTTACCCAATGGAAATCTTACTGCGCAAAATTTTTTCCGTGATCTCGCTGTGGGTATCGGCACAGGACTACGTTTCGATTTTGACTTTATAAAACTTCGTCTTGATTATGGATTAAAAGTTAAAAATCCAAGTCCTGAACCTTCAAATGCGCAATTTCAAAATAAGTGGTTTGCAGATTTCAAGCCTTTAGGCGGCATTGTTCAGATCGGCATCAACTATCCATTTGCATTTTAATTCTTTTGATCTCCACCTCTATCTCTGCCATTGTTTTTGCATCTGTAAGTTTTGAATCTCCTATTCGTGTACGGCACAAACTGCTTAAATAAGCACCACAACCCAGGCATTCACCAAAATCATTGGCCAGGCTGCGGATATATGTTCCGGTGCTGCATACCACACGAAATGAAATTACCGGCAATGCTATTCCTGTAATTTCAAATTCACTGATAACGATCTTTCTTGGTTCTAATTTTACCTCTTTACCTTGTCTTGCCAGTTCATAAACTCTTTTGCCATCGATCTTGATTGCCGAGTGTGCCGGTGGCACCTGTGCTATTTCGCCAATGAATTGCTTTGTGGCATTAGAAATTTTTTCGTTGGTAATTAAGCCCAGGTCTTTAAAATTTTCCGGTTTGCTTTCAAGATCATACGTTGGAGTGGAAGCGCCAAGGGTAAATGTTCCCGTGTATTCTTTTTCCTGCGCCATGAATTCATTTATTCTTTTAGTGAACTTTCCCGTACATACGATTAGCAACCCGGTAGCCAATGGATCAAGTGTACCTGCATGCCCCACTTTTTTTATTTTAATAAGATTCCTGATCTTTCTTACTACATCAAAAGATGTCCATTCAAGCGGTTTATTGATCAGCATTACCTGGCCTTGTGCGAATACGTTTGGTACTTGATTCATTGGCGATAAAATTATTGATTATTTATTATTATTAATTATTAATGACAACTGCCAAATAACAATAATCAATAATCAAGTTTGCTCAGATGGCTTGCCTTGCTTTTAATTCCAGGTATTTATTCACTGTATTCACAGTAAGATTTTCCGGCGTGGTAAGAATGGAAAGTATGCCGTGATTTTGAAGCTCTTTAACGATCATCTTTTTTTCATGCATGAATTTTTCGGCGATCGTCTTTACATACACCCCTTCAATATCCTTTGCTTTTCTTGAAGCAAGATCTTTTAATTCCGTATTCTCAAAAAAAACAACCAGCAACAAATGATGCTTTGCGATCATTCGCAGATAAGGCAGTTGACGCTGCATGCCACCAAAGGATTCAAAATTTGTAAACAAGATAAGCAGGCTGCGGTGACGGACATTTGCCCTTACCTGCTTATACAGCATTTCAAAATCGCTTTCTAAAAATCTTGTTGTTTGATTATAGAGTATCTGTAAAACATTTTGCAGCTGTGTAGCTTTTTTATCAGCAGGTAAAATCGTTCCGATCTTTTCTGCAAAAGTTATCAAACCAAAACGATCATGACGGCGCAAACTCACATTACACATTACCAGTGATGCATTAATAGCATAGTCCAGCAACGAAAGACCAGCAAACGGCATTTTCATCAATCTTCCTTTATCGATCACACAAAAAACCTGTTGTGATCTTTCATCGAGATAATTATTTACCATCAGACCGCCTTTTCTTGCAGTGGCTTTCCAGTTGATGATGCGTATATCGTCGCCTCTTGTATACTCCTTCACATGCTCAAACTCAAGACTCAAACCCAGCTTTCTCATTTTTTTAGAGCCGGCCTCAGCTGTTTGGGCATCTTTTGCGATCAGATCATATTTTCTCATTTGAAAAAAAGATGGATATACAGGGATGGTCTCAGATGCTTTGATAGTAAACCTGCGGCTGATCAATCCAAGCAATGAACTGGCATAAATAATTATATCTCCAAAATGATATTCGCCTCTTTCAACCGGACGCAAAAAGAAATTGAATTTCTTTTCCTCATTGGCTTTAAATGTGGTTTTAAAAAAACTATCTCTCGATTGAAATTGTTCGGGCAGCTCATCAATCAACTGCATTTTTACAGAAAAGGGATAGGTATTTCTTACATGTAAGGCAACAGGATTTTTATCGCCATTGCTCATTCGTTCAGCCAGTAATCTGCCGGCAACAGGATTTCCTTTAAACGCAAATAAAAACATGATATCCGTGGCAAACAATAATAAAAAGACCACAAGCATCACTTTTACCGGCTCAAATAATGGCAGATAAAAAAATGAAATAAGAAATAAAATGACAAGAGCTCCTATTGCCCAGAAAAACCGATTGTTAAAAAACAATCCTTTTAACCAGTAATGAGCAATGA
>FKKE01000727.1_pt1 | contig 35428 bp, 40 predicted proteins | sample 1106331 | NCBI WGS metagenome assembly FKKE01 (sample SAMEA3931202, study PRJEB13176) | freshwater metagenome | biome: Drinking water system; feature: drinking water; material: freshwater | place: China | collected 2013-02-06
TACGATCCCCACAATCCGTTGATCCATTTGCGGCTGGCCCAGGAACTGCGCAAGCTGGATCGCCTGGAGGAATCGCTCGATGCGTACAAGAACGCGACGAGCCTGGCCCCTGATATGCTCGGCTGGCGGCTCGCCATGGCGCGGGCGCGGTTCGATGTGCTCGACTATCGCGGCGCCGAGGGCGACGTCCATGAGCTCCTCCGGCGGATGCCGCCTGGATCGGCCTTGGACCCCCCGGCCAAAACCTTGCTCTCGCAGATCCAAGGATACTCCATGGAACGCGGCCGCCGCTTCATCGCGGGCTACACCTCGGAGATCTCGCCCGAACGACGAAAGGAGTGGGCCGTGCTTCGAGCGGATGCCTGGAGACTGTTTACGGCCGGGCGCTACCAAGAAGCCGAGCCGCTCTATCAGCGCTTGCTGGCGCTGAATCCGAAGGATCCGACGGCGGTCCATCAACTGGGGCTGATTCTGATGCAGCTGGGCCGGTGCCGGGAGGCCCTCAATGTGTTCGGGAAGATGGCCACGCTCGACGCCAGCGACGAAGACTATACGGACACGGTGTTCCGCATCGGACACTGCTTGGTGGAGTTGGAACGGTGGGAAGAGGCGCTGGGGCAGTTTCAATTGCTCTATGACGCGGCTGTCGACTTCGAGGAGAACAATAGGGGGGTGCCGCTTCCCGCCGGCATGCGGGTGCTGGACAAACAGAAGCTGCTTCACTGGATCGAGAAGATTCGCCCCCATGTGCCGAACGCCGGGCCGCTGCACACAAGTCCCCCGCCCGCGCCCGCATCGGCCGCTACACCCGCGCAAGATGAGACCGCCCTGCTCGACGAACTGCGCGCCCGGGCCATCGAACGATTGAAACCCCAAGCCTCGCTGAACAGCCACGCGTCGCTCATGGGCCGCGATTCCGATTTCAGCTGGTTCCGCTTCGTAATTCCGGCGGCCAAGGTGATGCGGGACGACAACCCCACCGGCGAGCACGACTTCATTCCAATCGACCCGGCCGACAGCTTTGCGACGACCCAACCGGAGATTTACCTGGCCTTCGGGCTCGTTTCGGCGTCCTACGACGCCGTGCCCCTCACCGCCCGCTGTTTTCTCGAAACCGCGGAGTTGGCCGGCGAGCCGCCGCCCGTCGCTCACGATCAGGTGGTGACCTCGATGAGCGATCAGTCGGGATACTTCCGCCTGGGCGCGCCGCCGGGAGGCTGGGCGCCCGGCCTCTACCGCTGCGCCCTCTTTGCCGGCGATACGACTTCCGCCTACAACCACGTCGACGAAGTGCGGTTTCGAATCGTCCAGCCGGCTCGCTGAAGAGAAGAGCGTCTGGCGAATAGCGGATGGCAGGATGGTTGAAGCTGGCCGTGCGCGACAGGCCAGACGGGCGTAAAAAGCGAGATGCGGCGAAAACGCTCTCTGAGCAGGTCACGCCTTTCACGCCTGTCTCGCTCGTCTCGCCCCGATTCACGAACGACGAGCGACGAACTGGATTTTGGAGGCGCTGCGGAATCATGTCGGCTCCCGCCGGTGTCTGATCATGTACCGGCCGGCGAAGGTTTCCCCAGGGATCAGCCGTTTCAGACCCCATTCGGGTCGATTGAAGGCATCCGTCGCGCAGGTCATGGGTTCGATGGCCAGAGCGCGGCGTGGCGCATCGGGAATCGCATCGCCGGTGTACACCACAATGGCGGAGAATGACCGGTCCATGGCAATCTCGATCTGTCGCCCGTTTCCCGGGTGGCGCAGCCAGGCCGTCGCCAACCCGTTCGCATCCCGCGCGAGACTCACGAAGCAGTGGTTGAAGCGCCGAGGTCCGACCAGGCGTCGTTCGCGAAAATCCCACTCGGTCCCTTCCACGTCCAGCACACGCCCTGTCGGCAACAGGCGATCGCTGAACTCCAGATAGCCGGCACAGGGCAGCATCGCCTCTGCGTCATCGATCAGCTCAGTGCCGACCGTAAAGTAGGGATGAAACCCGATCCCCACCGGGGCCGCGGACGATCCCACGTTCTCCACGTCAAACGCGCAAGCCAGCCCGTTGCCGTCCAGCGCATAGGTCACGCGCACCTCGAGTGAAAAGGGATAGCCGCGGGGGCCATAGGTCTCGGCGTCCAGGTGGACGTCGAGCTGCACCCGGCTGGGCTCACTCCGACGGGTCTCCCACGGAATCGTCCGCACGAAACCGTGGATGGCGTTGGGCCCTTCCTTGTCATTGCGCTCGAGTTGATAGGTTCGGCCGTCGAAGGTGTACCGCCCGTCCGGAATGCGCCCCGGGAACGGGCACAGCACATCGCCCTGTCCGCCCTTCTTCTTGCTGCCCCCGGAGTAGCCCCACAGAATATCCGTCTCACGCCCATCCGATTCCACGAAGACATAACGTCGCAGCGCCGCTCCCCACGGCGACACGACCGCGCGCTGGCGCTCGAAGGAGAGCGTCAGCTCACTGTCCGGTGTCGCGGGAGCTGACAACCTGCGCTCCTTTCTTCCTGGGCCGGCGCTGTCCCGATCGAAGCCCTGTCGCAAGGAAGGCCTTCAAGACCACCGCTTGATTGTGGTGCTCATCTCGCGCCGAGTACACCAAGGTCACGCGCCCTTTCTTCGCCTTGCTCGCGAGCGGCTCCAGGGCGGGGCCGTTCCGTCGCAGTTCCGCTTGATAGCGGGCACGGAACTCCGTCCACTTGTCCGGATCGTGATTGAACCAGGTCCGCAAGGCCGTAGACGGGGCCACGTCACGCAGCCAGAGATCGACCGCCGCCTTAGTCTTGGAGACGCCGCGCGGCCAAAGCCGATCGACCAACACGCGATAGCCGTCGCCGGGCGTCGCCGGCTCATAGATGCGCTTGATCGCAATTGGCATGGGTGATGTGGTCACATGCTCCCGCGACGGCGGATGAACCCGCAGGGAGTATAACCAGGATGCCGATCCGAAGAAAGGCGGCTAGGAAGAATTCTTGGGCCGCTCGCGATCGAGGGCCCCCAAGGATCTGCCGAAGAGTGAGGTCAGGAAGAGGGCCATCGCGGCCAGATAGACGCGGATTCCCAGGTGACGCATGGTGACGCTCCAGCGATTGACTAGAGCGTAACCCCTCGCGATTAGCCGGGGATTAGAGGTAGCTTAGAAACCCCTCACCGCCGCCCGACACAAGGCGATCAGAAAAGTAGAATGTCCCTGTGTTCCTACAGGTGCCGGTTGTCTTCCTGAGCGCGCGACTTCAACGGGACCGCGAGAGATGGATGACCCAGAGTCCGAGTGCGACGTCAATGCTCGCACAAAAGGTCGGCCACCAGGGTGGAACCCCGGGGTTGTCGATGATCATGGAATGGACGGCATCAAAGACTCCGTGCGCGACGATCCCCACCCCGACCAACAACGGGGCATGCAGGGCCCCGAAGATCGCGACCGCCGAAAAAGCGAGGGCGAACAGCACTTCCCAAATCAGTGCAGATGGCGATAGCCCCTGGAGGGCGAAGAGCGCATAATAGGAGGCGATAATGATCAGGATGGTGGCATAGAAGCTCCGCTCCTGGTCAAACTTCGTGAATTTGCCGACGGCGGCGACCGCAACCGCGAGGAGAACTCCGACGAGGAAGGGCGTCATGGATACGATATCCTATGCGCGGCGCCGGGACGAGTCAACGGAGTGACCGAGGGATGCGATGAATCTGCACAGCGTGGAATTGAAGATCCCGCCCCTCGTCGTGGGCGCAGTGATCGCGCTACTCATGTGGCTTGTCTCTCGATCCCTCCCGGCATTCACCTTCGCATTTGAGCCGATGCGCGTGGCGGCTGTGGGTGTAGGTCTCGCCGGCATGGCGATCACGGTCTCGCGGTACTGTCATTCCGAAAGGCGCACACGACCGTCAATCCTCTGAAGCCATCTTCGACGTCAGCCTTGGTGACGTCGGGACTCTATCGTTACACGCGCAACCCGATGTATGTCGGGTTTGTCTTCGTCCTGGGCGCATGGGGCTTGTACCTGTCGAACGCCATAGGCCTTCTGCTTCTTCCTGCCTTCATCCTCTACATGAATCGTTTCCAAATCGAACCGGAGGAACGAGCCCTCACCGCGCTCTTTGGACGGGAGTTCGCCGAGTACGCATCTCGCGTCCGCCGGTGGCTATGAACTAGGAGAAGTTCAGGCGCGGCGGGCGGGTGACAGTTCAACGACGTCGAACACGCGGACGAGGAAGAGCATTAGGTACCCTGGCGGAGCGAATCGGTTCCTGACACTGTTTTCTTCCTCAGCCTGTCCACTTTTCCTGCTCTTCTGCTACCGTTTTTCTGGCTGCCAGGCAATTGTGCTAATATTTCGCCGCTTTTAACTAACACTTGGGCAAGAGAACATCATGACCAAGCTATCAAGCAAAACAATTACCGTTGAGATCGTAGATGGACAAATCAGACTCAGACATTCAAGCAATCATAACAAGATACTGTCCGTCGCAGATCTTGTAAGACCGGATACACAACCTATCGTCAAATGGGCTGGAGGGAAACAGTGGCTAGCTTGCGCTGCACCTCTCCTAGCCCCCTTAGGCTGGTCCCAACGATACTTTGAACCTTTTCTCGGGGGTGGCGCTTTCTTTTTTTCCCTCGAGCCTGGTCGCGCCACTCTCTCGGACTACAATCAGGAACTAATCGCGACGTATCGTGCAGTTCGAGACAACCCCCTCGCTATCATTAGACTACTACGCACTTACACCTACGACGAACAGTTCTATTATGCAATGCGTGCGCGGCGACCAAGGAAGGGCGCTACCTCAGCTGCAAGATTTCTCTACTTGAACAGAACGTGTTGGAATGGCCTCTATCGAACTAATGCACAAGGACGATTTAATACTCCGTTCGGAAAATTTTCCAACCCTACTATTTGCGACGCAGATAGAATCCTCGCCGCATCCAAATTACTGAAGCGCGTATCGCTTCGTACGGGTGATTTTGAGCAAGTCACTGTGCCTGCATGCCCGGGAGACTTTGTTTACTTTGATCCTCCGTACATTACAGGACACACCAATAATGGATTCCTAAAATACAACGCACAGCTGTTTTCGTGGGATGATCAGCAACGCCTCTCTAAATGTGTCGGACACCTCGTGAACCGCGGAGTCCATGTTCTGATAAGTAACGCTGACCATCCTTCCGTGCTCAGCTTGTTCAGAGGCATGTTTTTCTACCGAGTATCGCGCCTTAGCCTCATCGGAGGGGACACAAGTTGCCGGAAGCTCATTAGCGAAGCTCTATTAGCTTCCTATCCCCTTCTTGGCAAGAAGTCGGAGGTTCTCTAATGGCGACCGTCACTCCATTGCAACAGATCAACCCGGACAAGATTTCTCAGAATCCAGACAATCCTCGCCTCATCTTCCGCGAGGCAGAGATGAATGAACTGATGGAATCCATCAGCGAGGTCGGAATCAAGGTTCCACTGTCAGTCTATGCAGACGGTAGTAGATTTACCCTCATTGACGGAGAAAGAAGATGGCGCTGCGCGAAGAAGCTTAATCTTCCGTCTGTACCCGCAATAGTTCAACCGAAACCATCAAGGCTAGAAAACCTGTTGATGATGTTCAATATCCACAATGTTCGCGTTGATTGGGATCTCATGCCCATGGCGTTAAAGCTTGGGCAAATTAGAGAGATGCTACAAAAAGATGGTAAGCCTACCAATGCAAAATCCTTAAGTGCGGTAACCGGGGTAAGGCTAGCGACGGTTCAACGGGCTCTGGATTTGCTGGATCTGCCTCAGAAATATCAAAAGATGTTGCTGAAGGAAGCAGAAAAGCCACGAGGCGAACAGCGCATCAAGCCCGATGTTTTTATTGAAGTCTACAAGTCCATGCATGTTGTTGAGCGATACGTGCCAGAAGTTTTTGATCAGGTCACAAAGTCAGAATATGTCGATTCTATGGTTACGAAGTATGTCGATCGTGTGATCGACAATGTCGTGGGTTATCGCGAACTAAGCAAGATTGCACGTGCTGAGCGGGCAGGTGTGGATAAAGAACTCGCGAAGCCCGCGATAGTTAAGCTCGTGAAGGACAAGAGCTACAGTGTAAAACAAGCTTTTGAAGACACTGTTCAGGCTGCTTACGACAATCGAGACCTATCGACCAGGCTGCAAGCTTTAATCGCCCGTCTAAGTCGAATATCAGGCGGCAAGAAACTCGACCCTTCCTTGCGCACAACTCTACTCAGACTGAAGGAGCAGGTAGATCGGATTCTGGGAAGCGATAGATGAAATTTGATTTTGCTCCAGATGAAGCACGTGCCGCGGCAATAGCTGCTGCAAAACACCTTACCCGCCACGGCTCGAAGGTGCGAAGCGACCGCTCTCCGTGGCCGGACTGCCCGTATAGACCAACTTTTGTAGCAGAGAAATCTGGCTTGACCGTTATTGTAGAGGCTCAAGGCTCTCTCACATACGGGAAGCTTCTGAAGGAACTTGCCGTTTGGCTCGCAGCAAAGCGCCACTATGCAGAGTTTTACATCGCTATTATGTCCAATTCTACCTATCACGCAGGGATGCTTGCCGAAATGCGTAAAGATGGGGTTGGCCTGTTCACCGTGGATGAAAATGGGCAATTATCTGAAGAGCTCAAAGCAAAAAACCCTGCCCTGGTTGTCAACCCTGACCCAACTCTGAACTATAGAAGTTGTAAACATGAGGTTGCCGCAGCCCTTTCCAAATTCAATGATGTAAATCGAAAAGACGGTCTACGAGATATGTGCGAATTGGTTGAACGAGAAACTGAAAGACTGGCCGTGCGGGCGTCTTTGCGGGGATGGATTCGAAAGACCGAACCAGAGATAAGATCTATGTCATGGTCAGATCAAATCAACATGTTAGCTGCTTCTGGATCCTATAATTCAGGTCACGCTTCACTTGTTTCAAGTACTCTGAAAGATGACCTGCATTCCTTTAGGAACGCGAGAAACCTTGTCGATCATCAAGTCAGCGGAAGAAGGGAGGATCAACGGAGGCAGAAGCAATATGCAGAACGAATGATACAAGGTCCAAGGCTGGTTGCAGAGCTAACAGCACTGAAGTCGAAAATACGATAGCTTGCAAAATAAGGATCTTCTGAGTTATCCACAGAGAAGGAGGATCACAGCGGGTATTGTAATCTCATGCCTCCCCATTCACTCCGAAACTCGGGGCGATTCGACCCTTAATAGGAGATGACCCGGGGTTTCTGGAGGCGGCTGTCGATGCGGTCCGCTTCAGGATTCTTGATCCGCGCCGACCGTCATAACCCCCAACCGCTTCGTACAAACGACAACCAGGGCCTGTCGAATTCGACGAAAGCATTTTGAAATCCGGCCGTCTTGTTCGATAACAATCCTGAGAGGAGAGAAGTTCCCTTTCGACTAAGGAGGAGTTATGGCCAGGCACAAAAAATCAGCCGACTCACCGGTCGATATTGTGGACTCGCTGCATGAGAGGATTCGGGCGCGAGCCTATCAGCTCTACTGCGAGAGCGGCTATCAAGAAGGGCATGAGATCCAACATTGGTTGGAAGCCGAGCGGCAGATCCTCAGCCACCGCAAGCCGCGACGACGGGAGTTGGCGGCACAGCTCGTCTAGTCTCTGGCCGCAGGGCTCTCGTCCTGCGCTTGTCCAAGCTTGCTCACGCTCGCTTTTCCAGGCGCGGCCTGGGTGGTGTCCCACTGCGCGCGTCCAACGAGTTCACATGGTCCTTCCAAGCTTGCTCCATCGTTCTCCTCTCGTGGAAGGACACCCATGCTGGTCCAACTGCGCCCGTCGAGCGAGGCCCGCCAATTCCACCCTCCCGCCCCGCGGACTCTCACACGTCCGCCCTCCCGGCGGGCGCGCGCTCCGGGAGCACAGGAGCAGCATGGGTGTCCTTCCAACCCTACGTTTCCATCATTTCCAATCGCGCATCGAACTCGTGTCCGCAGGCCGTGCAGCGGATGCAGTCCGACTCCACGCTGAATTCGTCCGACCGGATTCCCATGCCGCCACAGTCCGGACACCGGACGAGATGGACCTTCTCATCATTGACCGTCTCGTATTGTGAGCCTCGCAAGCAGTAGACGGGTTTCCCATCGAGTAACCAGGGCGCTCCCTTGTTATCGCACACCGGGAGCGCCAGGTAATGGTGGTTCACGTAGTCTTCGATCGTCTGTTGGCTCGTGAACCCGTCCTTTATCAATTTGCCCCCCAGGACCTCATAGAGGGCATTGTTCTTCACAATCGCCTTGGTAGGGCCCATAGTTACACCTCCTCGACAACGTGACCCGCCGCTCGTGGAACTCCCGGGAGTAGGCTACGCCCCTCTCCCACGTCCGTCAATCGCGCGACGATCAAAACCCGACTGAGAGGCCCATTGTGCCAAGAAGGGCGGCGCGATCGACTGGCCCGTAGAATTCGGTGCCGAGACCGCCGTCGAGGACGATGCGCGAGGTGAGTTGATGACGCAGGCCGAGCTCCACGCCCGTGTTGTTGCGCTGGCCGTGCAGGTCGGATTGCCGCGAGTAGAGGCTGGCAATCACCGTGTCGCGGAAGCTGGCGGGATAACCAAGCGGGTAACTGACCGCGGCCACGGCGCGATAGGCGCCGGGACGCTCCTGCCCCCGCGGCGAACCGAGGATCGTGTAGCCCGCGTTGAGGTGCGTGCGAAGACGGCCGAATGAGCGCGTCAGGATGCCCGTGAGCTGCGTATCCACCCCCTTGGAATTAACGCCCGTGGGCAGATCCACTTCGACGCGGGCAGCGAAGGCCGGCAATTGGATGGTCTCCGTATTGAAGTTGTAGAGCAGCCCCAGGTGCAAATCGCCCGACTTGTTCGGCCCCACCAGCTGATGAGGGTCCGTGAAGAGGTCGCCCTGGATTTCGATCTGCGCATTGTCGAACGCGCCATAGATGATCTGCGGTTGAAACGTCATGCGGGTGCGGCCTTGCCGCCGATCGTTGACCCGCACGCCGCCTTCCAGCCCGATCTCTCCCTTGGGAATCGCATAGGCGTCTTCCATCCCGATGGGCCGGTTCGGGTCGAGGTTGTCGTGGTCGAGCGCGAGGGCGGGGAACGGCCAGGCGATCAGCGCGAGCAGAATCAGTGCGCAAGACGACCGGACGGCGAGGCGTTTCAATGGTGATGCTCCTGCCCGTTGGGGCTTCTCACGATCATCGGATTGGTCGCATCGGCGCTCGCCAGATAATAGGTATCGACGAGACGATAGATCTCCGCGCGTTTCGCGTCCCACGTGGGCAGCAGCTCGCTCGCGAGGATGTCGCTGATGTTGTCGTGCAGCATGTGCAGATTATCGAAGATGTTGGCGATCTCGGGATAGCGCGCCGCGAAAGCCGGGCTCAGCTCCGCCGTCAGCGGCATGAAGGTCCACTGCACGGGGGGCCGGTCGAGATAGTCGCGATAGGTCGTCAGGATAGGCCGCACGGCGAGCTTTTTCTCGTCGAGATTGCGCGCAGCCTGGAGAGGATCGTACACGGCCACTTGCAAATAGTGATAGGACCAAATGGTCGCGTTGAAGAGCGGGAACCGCGTCCGGAAGGTCTTCGAGTAGGGAAATTGATCGAGGCGATGATGGTCCAGCCGCTTGGCCGTGATGGCATAGGCGCTGTCCTGATAATAGGCCAGGACATTCCGCAGCGCACGGTCTTTGTCCGGCTCGTCCGAGACCACGATGTCGTAGGTGGCGCGGTGGAGGGCATGCGCTTCGTCGAACGTATTCTGCGCGCGCCAGGCCAGCTTCATGTAGGTGGGGGCGATCGCCTCTTCGTTGGGATTGAGCCGCGGCTTGGTGGCGATGAACGCGAGTGTTTCCTTGCGGGCCCGGTCGTCGATGGCGGGAACGTCCTTTCCGCCGGTCAGGAGCAGATTCTCGTACAGGTTGGAATGGCCGAAGTCGACGCCGTTGAATTCACTGTCGAGCTCGGCCAAGTCCTCGCGCAACGCAAAGTTCCACAGCGCGCGATAGTAGAACCGTTTGTCGCGCGGCTCGAACTGGCTGCAGGCAGTCAGCGCGAGGGCGACCGTGGCTGTGACCACGATCGCCGCTCTGCGTATGGAAGTCCGGCTCGTCATACCGAGTTCCTCGATCAGCACCCGTGATGGCCATGCACCAGCGCATGGCCCTTGCCCCGTGCGATCAACCAGCGGTTCACTGGAAAGGCGGCGGCTCCCGCGAGGAGCAACGAGATCGCGAGGCTTCCCCAGAACAAAGGATCAGGCAATCCCGCGTCCATCGCGCCGGGGATAACGAGCATGATCGCATTATCCACGAGCTCCATAGTGGTCATGGACAGCGTATCGGAGGCCAAAGCTAATCCAAGCGCGGCGCCCCAGGCCATACCCGCTCGTCGCAACGGCCAGAGTGTCATCCCGTAGCCGAAGAGAAAGGCCAGCGCGACGGCCAGGGCCACGGTAGGCCAGTTGCTCCATCCCAGCGCCGTACCGATCACCATGCCCAACACTTCGCCGATGGTGCACCCCGTCAGGCAGTGCAGGGTGGCCATGAAGGCCGTGCGATTGAGCGACTGCGTTTCGCGTGTCTCCCCGTGATGACCGTGGTGCAGCCGGTGATCATGGTGCTCGTGGCCGTGTTGTCCATTGTGCCCATCGTGGTGATCCCGCAGATGTGGCACTTCGTCTTGCGGCATTGTGGCGACGGTCGATTCAATCTTCATCATGTGAGACCTCCCTGTGAGTGGTGAATGTTGCCGTGCACCCTTACAGACGGAGGAGGGGGCGGATTCTTACAGTCGCTTGTCAGCCTTGATTATTTATGAGGAAAACCCGTCTCCGCGGTATCCTGTGAAGAACCGGCTATGAGCAGGTACAGTTGAGGCACCCATGTTTGGTACAGACCCCGCAGGCCTGCTCCAGATTGGCCTTCAGCGCCTGGCGGGCCCGGTGGAGGCGGACCGTGAGATTATTCGGCGTCACATGAAGATCTTTGGCCACCGCGGCGGACGATTCTCCTTCCAGATCGATCCGCTTGATGAGATCCGCGTACGCCGGTCGCATGTCCTTCAGCAACATGTCCAGGCAAGCACAGACAGCCGGCCGCATCTCTTCGAGTGACGGCGTCCTATCCTCGCCGGATGCAATCATGGCGTGAAGCAGTCCCTCGACTTTCCGATTATCGGCGGCCTGCGCACGATAGTAATCCGTCACGGCATTGCGCAGAATGCGATAAAACCAATTGACGGCGCTTCCGCTCTTCTTCAGCTCGTGACCGCGCTCGACAGCTTTCACCAAACTCTGCTGCAGCAGATCCTCGGCAAGCGCGTCGTCGCCGAGCCGCTTGCGCAGAAATGAGCGAAAGGCGGATCGTTGCGTTAGCAACCGCTGCGTGATCTCATTCAAGGTGGGATGGGCGGCCTGATCTGCCATAAGTCCCGTGGACACGGGATGAGCCCGTGGTGCTCACGCACGCCTCGGGAGGGCGCAACTCCGCGCCTTGACGACGCGCCTTCCTACTCGATCAACTTTCGAAATGCCGATTGAACCTGGTCCAACCCCTTGCGGAGATCGTGCACGAAGGCCTCGCCTTTGGCTTGCGCCTCACTTCGCTTCGCCTTCAGATCACGTTGAAAGGCCTGGAGCTTCACGAGCACGTCCTGTTTCTTCTCCGCCAGCGTGCTCTGCTGCTTGCTCTTTTCGATCTCAAAGCGGGTCTTGAGAGCTTCAAATTCTGCTTCCAGGCTGTTCGCTCGACCGACAAGGTCTTCCCAGATTTTCCCCGATTCGAACGCCGCACCTTTCAATTTCTGATCGGCGACGGCTTCGAATTCGTTTAAGGCCATGAGAATCTTCGTCCGTTGTTCTTCGATGGTATCGCGGGCATCCGCCCTGCCCAGCGCTAATTGCACGCGGAGATGGTCGAGCTTGGCCTTGACCTCGGATTTCGCCTGCTCGGCCAGGTCCTTTGATGTCTGCACCTCGGCCTGCACCTGCGTGAGCACATCCTGCAACTGTTTCTTCCGCTCCTCAAGCCGCAGTACCGCTTGGTCTTTCGTCTGCGTGAGTTGCGCTTCCAGCGCCACGGCGCGATGCTCCAATGCGTCGAGCGTCTTGTCGAGCGAGGCTCTCAGATCTTTGATTTGGGACATGGGATCCTCCTCTCTGCCGCAACGGACGCCTCAATCCCTCGCGCGGAATCAACCGACGGCCCGCGATAGTTATTTGAAGCCCACCACCATGCCGTCCGGTCCGGCCAGGTGGGCCACGTGCGTCTTCTTGAATCCGACTTGCTTCATCCACTGCCGACAATCGGCGCCCGTGTAGTCAAAGCCGCCGTGCGTTTCGATCAACATATTGAGGCTCATTAAGAGCCCGAGGACATTGGTCTTCCGCTGATCGTCGATGAGGGATTCATGAATGATCAGCGCGCCGTCGTTCGGCAAGGCGTCATAGGCTTTGCGGAGGAGCATCATCTTCTCGTCCAGGTTCCAATCATGGAGGATGTGCCCCATGATGAGCACGTCCGCCTTCGGGAGCGGCTCTTTGAAGAAGTCGCCGGAATGGAAGCGCATGCGTGTGTCAACTCCTCGCACTCGCGTATAGGCTTCGAAAATCGGCCGGACGACCGGCAGATCCATCCCCCCGCCCTTCAAGTGCTTGTGGGCCAGGGCGATTTCGACGGCCACGCCCCCTTGGGCGCAGCCCACGTCGATGAACGTGCGGTACTTCTTCCATGGGAACTTCTTGGCGATGGCCTGCGCGGCGCCGATGCTCAGGCCTGTCATCGCCTTGAGAAATCCTTCCAGCCGCTGCGGATCGCTGTAGAGCGTACCGAAGAAGTCGCCGCCGGTCTTGACCTCGTTCTGCGGCGTCCCGGTCTGCAGGCCCTCTGTGAGCGACCCCCAAAATCCATAGAGCCGTGCATTGGCCATCTCCAGAATGCCGCCGACGTAGGAGGCCTTGGTTCGATCGAGGAACCTCGCCGTCTCCGGGGTAGTGGCATAGCGCGTCCCGGTGCGTTTCAGCATGCCGAGCGCCACGAGGGCATCGAAGAAATCGCGCGCGCTGCGCGGATGCAACCGATGCCGTGCGATCAGCTCGTCAAGCGAGAGCGGCTTCTTGGCCAGTTCCGTGAACACCCCGAGCTCAATGGCGCTGAGCAGCACCTTCGACGCCATGAAGCCCATCCCGAGCTGCATGATGTGGGCCGGTGTCATCTGACGAGTTGCCATCGATCGCATCCTTTCGCTGAGAATTTTCAGAAAGAGTACGAGTCGCGTGGAGGAGTGTCAACCTGCCGGTCTCCTCCTTACGCCTCCGGTTCGCCGATGTCGTCGTAGTATTTCTCGCGGTAGATGGGACAGAGGCCCTTCGGTTGGAGGAGGGTCGTGACCTCTGCGATCATGCTGCTGTTCCCGCAGAGATAGACGGCGCGATTCTTGACCGATGCGATTCGTTCCTCGACTAGGCGCGTGACCCGACCGGCTTCGCCGGACCAGCCGGGATCGGGCCGAGACAGGGTGATGACGAACGAGAACGTCGGCTGCCTCTTGGCCAGCGCGATCAGCTCTTCTTGGAGGTACAGGTCTCGCTGACTCCGCAGTCCCCAGAACAGCGTCGCCGGGGTCGGATTAGGACGCTCCGCGTTTGCCAGCAGCATGGACCAGATCGGCGCGATGCCGGTGCCGGTGGCGACGAACAGCAACTCACGCCCGGGGTCTTCTCGTAAATAGAAATGCCCCGCCGCCCCCTTGAACTGCACCGGCTCTCTTTCTTTCAAGCTGAACAGATAGGTCGAACCGGGACCGCCCGGCACGAGATTGAACAACAGCGTCAGCAGGACGGCGTGGCCGGGCGAGGACGCGATCGAGTAGGGGCGGGTGACTGGTCGACCCGTCTTTGGATTCGGCACCTCGAAGGAAATGAACTGGCCGGCCTTGAAGCTGAACGTCTTCGGCTCACGCAGACGAAGATCGAGTTGACGCACATCGTGCGTCAGGTCTTTGATCGCTTCGACCTCTGCGGTGTAGGTCTCGATCGGCATGGCCTGGTTCCCGCGTCGCCTGTGCTTCTGCGACTTTCACAGTGTACCGCACGCGGAGGTAGAAAAGATGAGCTGATGTCAGAAAACCAAGAGCTGATCGCGAACGGCGTCTGGTAGGGGATGCACGACATGCAAGAACGGCGCGACCGGCGCGAATCGCAAAGAGGGCACGGCCCGCCTGTCTCGACTTTCCCGCACGTTTCGCCTGCAGGATGAGGTACGCTTCACCAATGGCGGATTACGGGAGTTGGAGGCGTAGGGATGCGCTCAGGATGTGTGCGGCTTTTCAGCTTCATAGCCGTGAGGATTCGTGCTCTGCCAGCGCCAGGCGTCCGCGCACATGTCGTGCAGCCCACGCTCGGCGCGCCAATTCAGACGATCAGAGGCCAGTTTGGGTTCCGCGAAACAGGCTGCCACGTCGCCGGGCCGCCGCGGCGCGATCTTGTAAGGCACAGGTCGGCCCGATGCGTTCTCAAACGCACGCACAATCTCCAAGACGCTGTAGCCGGTGCCCGTGCCGAGATTCACGGTCAGACAGGTGTCCGGCTCCTGAAGCCGGACGAGCGCGTCGAGCGCCTTGAGGTGGCCAAGGGCTAAATCAACGACGTGAATGTAGTCTCGGACGCCGGTGCCGTCCGGCGTCGGATAATCGCCGCCCCAGACACTCAAGTATTCCCGCCGTCCGATCGCCACCTGCGCGACGAACGGGAGCAAATTGTTCGGAATCCCCTGAGGGTCCTCGCCGATCAGCCCGCTGGCATGGGCCCCCACCGGATTGAAATAGCGCAGGATGCCGAGGCGCCAGGAGGGGTCGCTTCGATGCAGGTCTCGCAGCATGTCTTCGATGACCAGCTTCGAGCGGCCGTAGGGATTCGTCGCCGAGAGGGGATGGTCTTCGGTCAGCGGCAGCCGCTGTGGATTGCCATACACGGTGGCCGATGAGCTGAAGACGAGCATCCTCACCCCGCATTCGCCCATGGCTTCGATCAGCCGCAGCGTGCCGACCACATTGTTGTCGTAATAGGCCAGGGGCTTTTCGACCGACTCTCCGACGGCCTTCAGGCCGGCAAAGTGGATCACGGCACGCGCCCTGCTGTCGCGCAGGGCCGTGACGAGCGCCGCGCGATCGCGAATATCGCCGCGCACGACGCGGAGCATCTTGCCGGTGATCCGCTGGACGCGGGCCAAGGCTTCCGGGTGACTGTTGCAGAAATTGTCGAATACGGTCACGGCATGGCCGGCATTCAACAGCTCCACGCAGGTATGCGACCCGATGTACCCCGCCCCCCCCGTCACAAAGATCATGTTCTGTACCTTGCCTTCATCAGCAGGGAGGGCGGCATAGCCTGCGCCTCTCCACATCTGCTGCGCGCGGCTGGAGACCCCGGCGCGAGGAGTTTTCGACTGCGGCCGTCGAGCGAGGCCCGCCGATTCCATCCTCCCGGCGGGCGCGCGTTGCGCGAGCACCAGAGACTCACAGCCGCCCTTTCCCTCTCACACCACTCCTTTGGGCCACAGCGACTCCAACTCCGGAAACTTTTCGCGGTAGTCTGCGTGGCTCGCCCGAATCACCTTCAAGGCCTCCTCGCGCCCATACAGGCTCGTGATCTCCACCTTGTGTTGGACCGCCCCCGGCGCCTGCTTATAGGTGAGAAAATAGTGCCGCAGCCGATCTATTAATGTTGTCGGACAGTCCTTGATATCCTTGAGCGTCCCGTAGGCGGCGTCTTCCTTCATCACGGCGATGATCTTGTCGTCGGCCTCGCCGCCGTCGGCCATGCTGAAGCCGCCGATCGGGAAGGCGGTTAATAAGATGTCGCTGTGAGGAATGGTCTTCTCGGTCAGGACACAAATGTCGAGCGGATCTCGGTCGCCGACCATGCCTTTCCGTTTCGCTCGCTTGGCAAAGAGGGTTGCCACCCGTTCTCCGCAATAGGTTTGCGGCACCAGGCCGTAGTAGACGGGGCAGAAGTTCGAAAAGCGCTGCGGGCGGTCGACCTTCAAGAAGCCGCTGTCCTTGTCCAATTCGTACTTCACCGTGTCGGTGGGCACGATCTCGATGTAGGCCGTGACCACCTCCGGCGCCCGCTCCCCGATGGACACCCCATGCCAGGGATGGGCCTTGAACATCAAACTCATCAACCGTTGAATCGGATCGACCACCGAACGTCCCATGCCGCCTGTCTCCTTCCTCGCGCGTCGCACGCTCCTCAGTCTGGTTCTACAAGAGAGCCTGCGAATGGTCGAGACTTTTTGCCTTCTTGAGCAGACGACCCAGACCGCCGTCTTCCCGCTTGACAAGCCCTCTCCGTTTTTCTAGACTTAACCGAATGGTTAACCATCATCCGCAACTCAATGCCACCTTCGGCGCCCTTGCGGACCCGACGCGCCGGGCCATCGTGCAACGGTTGGCCCTGGGCGCCTGCGCCATTACCGAGCTGCCCAATCCGTCCGCTGTCTCGCTGCCGGCCATCTCCAAGCATCTGCGCGTGCTCGAAGCCGCGGGCCTCATCTCGCGCGAGCGCACCGGCCGCTCGCGACAGTGTCGCCTCATCGCGGCCCCGCTGCAGCGCGCGTCGGACTGGCTCTCGGCGAATCGGCGGTATTGGGAGAAGCGGCTGGACGCGCTGGCCGCCTATCTCGAAGCATCCCCCACACTGGAGGCGTCATCATGGCCACGACCACCTCGCCCCACGACGTCACACTCACGATCACGCGCCGGTTCCACGCTCCGATCGAGAAGGTCTTCAAGGCCTGGACGGATCCCCAGGCGCTGAGGCAGTGGTTCGCCCCATCGGATCAGCATCACACGCTACTGGCGGAAGTGGATCTGCGCGCGGGCGGGCGGTACCGGATTCAACTCCAGGCGCCGGATGGGACGGTCTCCACCGTCTCAGGCGTCTATAAGGAGATCCGCCCGCCCAAGCGGCTCGTGTTCACCTGGGCCTGGGAAGCCGGGAGTGGCTGTGGAACGACCGTGACCACCGAGTGTGAAACGCTGGTGACAGTCCAATTCCACGATCGCGATCAAGTCACCGACATGATTCTGACCCACGAACATTTCCCGACGCCGGACGACCGGCATGCCCATCACGAGGGATGGACGGGATGCCTGGATCGGTTTCCCTATGCCCAGCCCCATCATTGAAACGAGGAGGCCCTTGATGGCGCACTACATTTGCTTGTCACTGGCCACGCTGTGCCTGATGACCGGCGGCCCTGCGGCCCTTGCAACCGAGGGTCCCTCGACCGGCATCCGGCCGCTCACGTTCCTGATCGGCACCTGGCACGGCAAGAGCGACGACGGTAAGCTGATTCATGCCCGCTACACGCTGACCTCGGGCGATTCCAGCATCATGGAAACCTTGACGCCAGAGGGGCAGCCATCCATGACCACGGCCTATCACGCCGATGGGTCCCACTTGATGCTCACCCACTATTGCTCGCTGAACAATCAGCCGCGCATGCGCGCCATCGAGTTCAAGGACGGCGACAAGACGCTGACCTTCGAGTTCATCGACGCCACGAATCTGAAACATCCCACCGATGCGCACATGCACCGCGTGGTCTTCGAGTTCAAAGACCACGATCACATCGCACAGACGTGGGTGCTGATGAAGGACGGGAAGGAACTGCCTCACACCTTTTCGTTTTCGCGCGTGAAGCAAGAGGGACCCTAACCATCACGGATCGGACCTGTCTCATTAACCAAGGAGCCGCCATGCGACGCCTCATGATGCTTGCAGCGACCCTGATCCTGCTCAGCAGCCTCTCCGGCTGCAGCTATCTCTTCTACCCGAATGCCAAGGATTTCGCGGAGAAGGCCAAGGGCTCGACCAGCGTCGAGACGCTGATCAATCTCACGACCATGATGGAGGCCAGCGCCAAGGCCTCGAAGGGCGGCCGCGGCTACGATCAGCCCCTCAATGACCTGCACAACCAGTTCCACGCCTTCGACGACTCGCTCTGCTGCGTCGAAAAGGAGAAGCGCGAGACGCCGGCCTATGCCCTGGCCGTCACGCACAACAAGGAACTCTGGGCCATCTTCAAGCGCGTCTGGAAGTTCAAAGACGATCAGCCCCAGCGGGATCAGCACGTGGATCTCTTTGCCACCGAGGTCCGGGAGATGCGAGAGACCTTGCAGACCATCAAGTAGCGCCCCGCGGGGTGCGACGAACGAAGGAGCATGCTCGTGACACCGGCCGGGCCCAGACCATCGACAGGCGCTGTAAGACTGCTCATCGGCACCCGAAAGGGCGCCTTCATCGCGCGGAGCGATCGGGCGCGACGAACCTGGAAGGTGTCGGCGCCCCAGTTTCTCGGCCACATCGTGCACCACCTGGTCGCGGATCCGCGTGATCGCCGCACGATCTTGATGGCCGCGAGTACCGGCCACTTGGGACCGACAATCTTTCGCTCGACCGACGCCGGAAAGACGTGGAAGGAATCGGCCTCCCCGCCCGCCTTTTCCAAAGCGCCGGAGGGACAAAAGGGCCGGTCGGTCGACCATATCTTCTGGCTGACCCCCTGTCATGCGAACGAGCCGAACGTCTGGTATGCCGGAACTTCGCCGCAGGGCCTCTTTCGTTCGGAGGACGGCGGCGCGACGTGGCAGGCCTTTTCCTCCATCAACGACGACCCCCGCTACCGCGAGTGGATGGGCACGGTGCAGGACGGCACGCCGGACGGGCCCAAGCTCCATTCCATCATCGTCGACCCGCGCGATCCCCGTCATCTGTACTTCGGCATGTCGGGCGGCGGTATCCACGAATCGACGGACGGCGGCCGGACCTTCACGCCGCTGCTCAGCGGTCTCGATGTGGTGGAAGGCTTCGACCGATCGACGCCGACCTTTCACGATCCGCATTGCATCAGGCTCTGCCCCTCGAACCCGGACCGCCTCTACCAACAGAATCACTGCGGCATCTATCGGATCGACCGGCCTTCCAATGAATGGGTGCGCATCGGCCGGAACATGCCGAAGACGATCGGGGACATCGGCTTCCCGATGGTCGTGCACCCGCGCAACGCCGACATGGCCTGGGTCGTTCCGATGGATGGGTCGACGGTCTGGCCGCGAGTGAGCCCGGGCGGCAAACCGGCCGTCTACGCCACGCGGAACGCCGGCAAGAGCTGGTCGCGCCTGGACAAGGGATTCCCACGCTCGAACGCCTGGTGGACCGTGAAACGCCAGGCCATGACCGCCGATGCCCATGAGCCGATCGGGCTCTACCTCGGCACCACGAGCGGCGAGATCTGGGCCAGCCGCACCGGCGGCGCCGGCTGGACCTGCCTGGCCCGGCACTTGCCTGAGATCTATTCCCTGGACGTCGCGGCCGGCTGACGATGACCGTGCACATTCCGAGCGCGCTCTGGTCCTATACCGGCCAACAGCGCGAGCTGCAGGCGGAGGGCCGAACGGTCGGCGACACTTTGACGGCGGTGGAGGCGCGCTACCCTGGCCTTCGGTTTCGCATCGTCACCGAGCAGGATGAAATTCGGCCCCACATCCGCATCTTTGTGAACGGAGAGCAAGCGCGCGATCTCGCCGCCGAGGTTCGGACGGATGACCACCTTTACATCGTCTGCGCCTTGAGCGGGGGCTGATGGCTGACGACAGAAAGGAGCGAGTGATGCGGCGAGCGGTGCTGCTGGGCGGGCTGATCGGCGGGGTCGTGCTGTTCATCTGGGGGATGGTGTCCTACATGCTGCTTCCTTGGCACACGGCCACGTTGGACAAGTTCACGAATGAGTCGGCGATGGCGCAGGCGCTCGCGACTCAGGCTCCACGGTCCGGCATGTACATCCTCCCCAACCCGCACCGCTACGATCCGGCGCTCACCGCCGAGCAACGCAAGACCGCCGAAGATGAGGCCATGACGCGCATGATGCAGGGGCCCTTTCTGTTCGCCGCCGTCAGCCTCCACGGCGCCCGAGACATGGGTGTGGCCATGGGGCTCAATCTTCTGGCCAACATGCTCGCCGCCGGGCTGGTCACCTGGCTCCTGCTCAAGACAACCGGCTTGGCCTACTGGGAGCGCGTGGGGTTCGTGGTGGTGCTGGCCTTCACGACGTGCCTCATCGCCTACGTGCCCTATTGGATTTGGTGGGGATTTTCGGGCAGCTTCACCGCGGTGGAGTTCGCCGATCATCTGATCGGCTGGGGGCTCACGGGTCTGGCCATCGCCCGCTATGCGGCGACAGCATAAGGAACCCCGACATGCCGACGCAGACGCCGCAACAGGTGATCGAGACCCAACGCCAAGACTGGAATCGTGTCGCGGCCGGCTGGGAAAAGTGGGGTGCGTTTTTCGAATCCCAGCTCACCTTCCTTAACCATCGCCTCGTGGCCGATGCCCGGCTGCGCCCCGGCCTGCGCGTGCTCGATCTGGGCTCCGGCACCGGTTACCCGGCCTTGCTCGCGGCCCAGACGGTAGCGCCCGGCGGCCATGTCACCGGGCTCGACCTGGCCGCGGACATGCTCGCGGCCGCGGAACGAAAAGCGAAGCGGTTGGGGCTGACGAACGTGGCCTTTCGCACCGGCGACGCGACCACGCTCCCCTTCGAAACCGCGTCGTTCGACGCCGTGACCAGCCGCTTCTGTTTGATGTTTCTGCCGGAGATTCCCAAGGCCGCTGCAGAGATCGCCCGGGTGTTGAAACCCGGCGGCTGGGTCGCCGCCGCCGTCTGGTCGGCGCCGGAGAAGAACCCCTCGCTTGGCCTCGCCATGAATGCGATCCGGCAGGTTATCGAGGTGCCCCCGCCGGACCCCACGGCGCCGGGTATCTTTCGACTGGCCCAGCCGGGCGATCTCGCCGGTATGCTCAGGCAGGTTGGCCTGACGGATAGTGCGGAGCAGGAATTTTTCGCCGAATGGTCCTATGCCTCGGCGGACGAGTACTACACGGCCTTGCTGGAAATCGCCGCGCCGATCCAGACGCTCATGGCCAGACTGACAGAAGCGCAAACCGCTGAAGTCAAACGGCTCGTCTATCACGCCGTCCATCAATTCCAGCGAGGCGACCGGATCACCTTTCCCTTTGCCGTGCGGATCGTGGCCGCGCGAAAACCCTTATAAGGTCGGCCATGACGTCCAAGCAGAACGGCTTCAAGGACTTTGTCATGGATCAGTTGTCCGATCTTCGCGGGGTCACGGCCCGCGCCATGTTCGGCGGGTATGGGCTCTACCGGCGAGACGCCTTCTTCGGCATCATTCACAAGAGCCGGCTCTACTTCAAGACGAGCGACGAGACACGAGCGACGTTTATTCGTCATGGCATGCGCCCTTTCCGGCCCAATGGGAAGCAGACGCTCAAGACCTACTACGAAGTTCCTGCCGACATCGTCGACGATGCGGAGCAATTGGCCGAGTGGGCTCAACGCTCGGCGAGCCTGACGAAATCCTGACTCCCATGGCCGAACAGCTCTGGACCATCGGCCACTCCACCAGAACCGAGGACGAGTTCCTTGCGCTTCTCGCCACCCACGGCATTCGACACGTGGCCGACGTCCGCCGCTATCCCTTTTCACGCCGTTATCCCCATTTCAATGGAGACCGACTCGCCGCGGCCCTGCACAAGGCCGGCATCTTCTATTCGCATGAGCCGGGGCTCGGCGGACGGCGCAAGGCCCAACCGGACTCCACGAATCTCGCATGGAAGAACGAGAGCTTCCGCGGGTATGCCGATTACATGGGGACGGAAGATTTTCAAAGAGCCATGGAAGAGCTTATGGCGTATGGCACAAACCAATGCACGGTTATTCTGTGCGCTGAAGCTGTTCCCTGGCGCTGCCACCGGCAACTGATCGCCGACGCGCTCGTTGCCCGTGGCTGGGCGGTTCATCACATTCTTGGAGCAGACCGAACGGGCCTGCATCAAATCACCACCTTCGCCGCCCTCGATCAGGGGCAGATCACCTATCCCCAGTTGCCCACCGATGCCGATTCCCTTCTACTCTTTTGACCTCCAATAGACTCCCTCATGGGCTGCGAGTATAATTCGTCCCTATCCTTTCCCCCTCACCGCCAGGAGGCGTCTATGCGATATGGATTCCTCGCCACGTCGGTTCGTGCGCTCGTTCCCGTCGCTCTCTTGCTCACGTCCCTGACTGCATCCGCAGACGGCCCTCCCCCCACCCCGACGCAATCAGGCCACAGGCTCGCCGACTTGGAACGCTACAAGGCGCAGGGGAAGGACGCCTACGGCAACGACCTCCCTCAAGACCCGACAACGCGCGAGCAAAAGGTCAACGAGCGGGAAGCCAAGATTCAGACGGAGAATGGGAAGCTGGACCCTTCTGCTCCTCAGCAGCCAAATTGGCCTCCGAACGGTCAGGAGCAAATGCGCCAGGCCCATTTGGAACGCCAACGATACTATCTTGAGCAAGACCTCAAAGCCGCCGAGGACAAGGCGAAACAAGCAGGCAAGACCGGCGCCGACCTGCGTCGCGACCCCGACGTCAAGAAAGCTAGACAGGCCCTTCTGGACAATGAAAACGAGTTTTTGAGGAAAAAGTTCCCCCTCCGCAGCGCCCCGTTGGCCCTGCTGCTGGACGATGAGTGTAAGCGGAACCTTTCCCTGGCTCGGCTCGGCCACGAGCGCCCCACGAACCTTGTTGCGACCGGCGCCGCGGCATACCTCTCGCCGTTTCTTTCAGAATCTCTGGGGACTTTGCTCCCCACGAGTGACCTCCAATCGCCATTTCTCCACAAGGTCCGGACTTACGAGGGGAATCGCTCGGTCCACGTGGGGACAGACCGACCGCCCGTCCGGCTCGTTGTGCTAGGGTCGAAGCTTCATGGCTATGCCCTTGAGGGCCAGATCAAGGTCGGTCGCCAGCAAATGATCCCCACGAACTCGTTTCGAATCACGGCGGGCCTGAGATATAAGGAAGATAAGGAAAACGAGAAGGAATTTAAGAACCACTATGGGGGGGCTGCCGGTTGGTGGGGTTTAGGCGATGACCAAGCTCCTCCGGTGGGGGATGTCGATAAGAACGGAGCCTTGCAGCTCGGTGTTTCATATGATTTCCTTGGAGAATATGGGTCCCGCGAAAAATACAAGATCGGCGCGCAGGTTGACTTTAACTACGGCGAGGCCGAGGTACCGTTCTATCCCGGCGACACGACCCCTGAGCTGACTTATACCGGTCTGTACTCCCCTATCCTGAATCTCAACCGGATGATGATCACGCATCTCAACGATGACGTGAATCCCTGGCAGATCCGCGACGCAGCCAAAGAGAAGGGCTATGACGTGTCCTGCTGGCGGTGGGACGTTCTTCCCGGCGTCGGAAGCTATCTGGCTTGGCAGATCGAGGAATCACGTTTTACCGAATTTCGACGGGACCCGACGTTTGCCCCCAAAATTCAATCCGTGGAGGACAACGCGGGCGTCGTCGACGCACCGGCTGCCCACTGGTCCGAGATCGCCCGGCCGACTGTCCCCCCTCAACCCATCCCCAAAACGCGAATCCACCGGGCCCGAATTCGGGGAGTAGCGCGATGAGACGGCCAATGATCTGGATAGCCTGCTTGCTGTTCGTGGTCTTGTGGAATCCGACTGTCGGACAGCCTGCCGCTCCGAACGACCCGTTCTTTTCGTCTTCCGGCGCCTGGGGGCAATCCTTCGCCGATCAGTGGTATCTCGCCCGCATCGGGTTCCCGTCCAAGGGCGCCTCGGCCTGGGATCTCGAGACCGGGGCGTCCCGGCCGGTCATTGTGGCCGTGCTCGATACCGGCCTTGACTATTTTCACCCGGACATCAAGAAAAGCTCGGTGTGGCAGAACCCGAAGCCCTACAAGAAGGACGAGGATCCCAACGGCCTCGTCGACGATGTCATCGGGTGGAATTTCGTCGATAACAACAGCAATCCATGGGACAACGGAGGGCACGGGACGTTTGTAGCCGGCTTGATCGCCGCCGCCGCCAACAACGGGCACGGGATCGCCGGCATCAATTGGGGCGTCCAGATCATGCCGTTGAAGGTCAGGAACATGTTCGGGCGTGGACGCGCGTACGATGTCGCCCGCGCCATCGTCTATGCCGTGGACCACGGGGCGAAGGTGATCAATATCAGCGCGGAAGAGGAACATCTGACCCAAACCGAACAACGGGCGATCGACTATGCCTATGAGAAGGGCGCGCTGATCGTGGTGGCCGCCGGCAATCAAGGAATGGATACAACCGATCGCTCGCCGGCGAGCATGAACCATGTGCTGCCGGTCGCCGCGCTCGATCAGAACGACAAGCGGGCGGACTTCTCCAATTGGGGCCAGCACGTCAAGCTTGCCGCGCCGGGGGTGGACATTCTCTCGCTGCGGGCGAGGAGAACCGATTTCATACTGCTCGCGGGCGTCAAAGACTATAAGGGGGGCCAAAATTTCGTCGGCCCCAAGAACCAATTTATGCGCGCCTCGGGCACTTCCTTTTCGGCGCCGATGGTGTCCGCCGTCGCCTCCCTCATCTGGGCGAAATACCCGAACTTGACCAACGAGCAGGTGGAGCGGATGCTCATCGAATCCGCCGACGACGTGGAAGTACCGGGATGGGATCACCTGTCCGGCGCCGGCCGGTTGAACGCCCTCGCGGCCCTGAAGGCCGATCCCAATTACTTCCTCACCGCGAAGGTCTCCGAGGTCACGGCCGCCGAGGTGAAAGGCAAGACGGTGATTCAGGTCAGCGGCACGGCCGTCGGCAGCCGTCTGGAACGCTACGAAATCCAAATTGGCCAGGGCGAGAATCCGACCAAGTGGAAGACCGTGGCAAAAGAAAAGAAGAAACAGGTGTTGGCCGGCCCGGTAGCGACGTTCCCTGTGAGCGAACTTACCGCCACCGGCACCTGGACCATTCGACTCGTCGTCGAAGACGGGGGTAAGACGAAGGAAGCCCGCGGGTCCCTGGATGTGAACTAGCCCAGGCGATTTCCACAGGCCCGTTCTCTATCACCCCAGGCCGCTCGGCGCATTCCGCGTTTCCCACCCCCTGCTCACGTCCTATACTGAGGCCTTTTCGATTCATCAATTTATTTGACAGCTACCACCTAGGTGGTACACTGGCCAGGATATTACGTAGGGTCGGTGCAGCTCGGGCCGACGCAGTGAGGGGCGCAGCGCCGGAAGATCCCGTCGCTGCCGGATCAATCAGGGAGGATAAGACCATGAGAGTCAGAGGATTGCTTGCACTGCTCTTCGCCGGCTGTTTCGTCGGGCTGCTGGCGCTGGACGCCCACGCCGTGGCGACGAAGACGGTGAAAGTCAGCGTCGCCAACGCCGGCCCCCGCGGGAGCGTCACCGTTCGCTCCACCGACGGTTCCTACCACAAGACGGTGGAAGCGACAGAGGACAACGACCATAAGCTCGCCGCCTACTTCGAACTCGACACCGACAAGACCTACGATGTGGAGGTCCTGAGCGCCAACGGGACCTTCTTCGACATCCGGAACCAGCGGCTCAACGGCGAGGTTCCGCTCGATACCAAAACCATGACCCAGCACGGGGATCCGACAATGAAGTCGTCGTCGAGCCTGATGTCGAAGGCAACGGTCAACCGCCTCTTCCCGGCTTGGATGCAGAAAAATGGCGTCACCGGTCCCACCTGGGAAGCCCGCGTGTTCGCCGGCTGGAGCTGGGCCGAGATCATGGGACTGCGCGGCGGAGGGGTCGTCGGCGACGAGATCGGCGGCGTCTCCCTGAAGAACGGCCCGACATTCGGCGGCGACATCGCCTATTGGTGGGCCAGCGGCTTGGGCTTGCGGATGGGCTATCAGCACGTCAACAACCATATTAAGCAAGGCACGCATACCGTCGGGGGTTCCTCGGGCACCAATCCCGGCTCTACGCTGACGCAAGATCTCTTGAGCATCACCCCGCTCTTGCGCTGCACCTGCTTTACCTTCGATCCCTACGTCGGCGCCGGGCTCCTCATAGCGCGGACCTCCGTGACAAACGGTTTGAACAACGAGACCGAGCAGACCTTCGGTTGGCAGGCCGTCGCCGGCGGCACCTACCGATTCACCAGAGTGCTCGGGTTCTTCGTGGAGGGGCGCTACAACCAAGTTGGTTACGATAATCGGCACATGAACTTGGGCGGGGCCTTCACGAATTTCCCCGCGACGGGTACGGTCAGCAGCGCGCAAGCCATTTTCGGACTGTCGGGTCAGTTCGGCGGCTTCTGATCGTCGGACTCGGCGACGCAAAAGGAATAGACCTTAGAGATTGCCATGGAGGATCGTATGAATGCTCAGCGGTGTATTCGCCAACTGTCCTATGGCTTGCTCTTCTTGGGGCTCGCCTGGTTCATTGCACCTGCCAACGGCTTTGCCTGCGAACGGCCCAAAGAACGGACTTGGCTGCAACTGCTCGCCACGATGCCCGATCCTTGTGAAATCGGGTTCAGCACGACCGATGCCTCCTCCGACATGAGCAGCAGCCGCGGCTCACGTGGCGTTGCCCAGCAGGATCGTGCGATCCACTTTGCCAAGTCCTCGATCGAACCGCTTGCCCAGGACATCGCGCAGGGGGGCGGGGAGTACCTGGCCTCCCTGGCGGCTCTGATGGGCATCCCTGCCCATCAGTATGGCATCTTCGTGGGTGTGGCCCAGGCACAGTTCGAGCGCGCAGCCGACGCCGGCACACCGGCTACGGCGGAAGACCTGGTGATCGGTCTTCAAGCGGCCATGGCCGAGGTACCAGCAATCGCGTTCGCGACAGCGTCCCGTTAGTGTCAGTCGGATGTCGGAGGATGCCGGCAAGCATCCTCCGACACTCGGTCCACTCTCCCGCCCGTTCGAGCTCCGCCCGGTTCCGTGAGATGCCGCCTCAGTCCCTCTTGATTTCCCTCTTGGCAGACGTCGTGGTGCTGCTTCACCTGACATTCGTCCTCTTTGTCGTCTTCGGCGGGTGGCTCGTCCTCCGGTGGCCGCGGCTCGCATGGGTGCATCTGCCCGCTGCCGCCTGGGGCGCGGCCGTCGAGTTCGGGGGCTGGGTCTGTCCCCTGACTTACCTGGAGGACTGGCTCCGTAACGGCGGGGGTGCGAGCGCCGATCGCCTGGACTTCGTCGGCCGCTCTCTGCTTCCGCTGCTCTACCCGCCCGGGCTCTCCCGATCCAGCCAAGTGTGGCTGGGGCTCGGCGTGATCGCCATCAATCTCCTGTTCTATTGGCAGGCGTGGCACAGAGGGATCCATTGCTCCTCAGTCGGTCGGCGCTCGGACCCCTAGCCCGCAGTATTCATGACGGTTCGTCGCGAAATCGCGGAGTCGCGTCGCGAGACAGGCACGCGGAGCCGCGTGGCCCCGAGGCGTACTTGAACAGTACGTGGAGGGGACGACCGGCGAGCCTGCCCGCCGAAGGCTTGTCGCAGCAGCGAATCTGCGATTGCAGCAGAAGTGCTCATGAATAATGCGGGCTAGCCTCCCCTTGCTCACTGCCCACCCCTGGTGCTAGGCTCGCCCCCCACTTGCTACAGACCACTCACCCAGGAGGTCGCGCCATGGGAATCCTCGATCAATTGGGGCAGGCCGTCGGAGCCCTCACAGGTGGCGGGAGCCAGCAGCATCCGCTGCTCCAGGCCGCCATTCAGATGCTCGGGCAGCAGGGACAAGGGAAGGGCCTCGATGGCCTTGTGCAAGCCTTTCAGAAAAACGGATTGGGCGACATTGTCAATTCGTGGGTCAGCACAGGCCAGAATCTCCCCGTCAGCGCCCAACAGATCCAACAGGGACTCGGTGGGGATCTCCTCAAGCAATTGGCCGGACAGGCCGGACTCTCGGCCGAGGCCGCCAGCGGCCAATTGGCCAGCCTCCTGCCCACCCTGGTCGATACGCTCACGCCGGAAGGCAAGATTCCTAACATCACAGCCTTGGAGCAGAGTCTGAGTCTCTTGAAGAAACTCGGCTAACCCGGGCACGGGTTCCGGCGACGGTCCCTGGCCGTCGCCGGCGCCTCTCCGATCACCTTGCGATCCCCCTACGACGCTCACGTGCCTGAGCGCCGACTCATACATCCGGACTCCCCCGCCAGCCCGTAGCAGAGAACAATCGCCCCACACGCTGTAACGAATCGCCATTCGACCCGACTGTTCTACAAGGAGAAGTGCGCGGATTGACACATATATAGAGGTTCCTGTATACGACGGTTGCCGAGCCGCCTGCCCCTGTTTCTGCCGCAAAGGAGACCCATGAGCGACGAGGACTCCATTACCCAATCCGTTAGCGAGCGCTACGCCCGCGCCGCGAGCACGGGCGAGCAGATGTGCTGCCCCACCGGCTACAACTTCGACGACCTGCGGTCTTTTATCCCAGAGGACGTGCTCAAAATCTCATACGGCTGCGGTACGCCGGCCGGTCTTAGCACGGTGCGTCCCGGTGAAACGGTCTTGGACATCGGCTCGGGCGGGGGAATCGACTGCTTCGAAGCCTCACGGCGGGTCGGTCCCAGCGGCCGCGTCTACGGCATCGACATGACCGACACGATGCTGGAGATCGCCCGGCGGCACGCTCCGACGGTTGCCTCCAATCTCGGCCATCCGCGTTCGAACGTCGAATTCTTGAAAGGGATGGCCGACGCCATGCCGGTCGAGAGCGGCCAGGTCGATTTGGTGATCTCCAATTGCGTGATCAATCTGGCCCCGGACAAGCGCAAGGTCTTCCAGGAAATGTATCGGGTGCTCAAGCCCGGCGGCCGATTCACCATCTCCGACATCGTGTCCGATCAGACAGTCCCCCAGTACTTGGTCCACGATCGGGCCAAGTGGGGCGACTGCCTGTCCGGGGCCCTCACGGTCGGCGACTACATGGGCGGGATGGTCGAAGCCGGGTTTGTCGGCGTGCATCAGGTCACGTGCGTCCCTTGGCAAGCCATCGACGGGATTCACTTCTTGTCCCTGACGCTGACCGGTTATAAACCGACACCCAGCAATGGAACGGAGACTGCCCGCTTTGCCACATTGAGGGGCCCCTTCAAGCAAGTGGTGGACGAACAGGGCCGTGTGTATGCGCGTGGCGTGGCTCAGGACATCGATGCGAGGACGGCGGCACTCCTCCGCGCCGAGCCCTTTGTGCCGCTGTTCATCTTGTCGGATGCTCCCACGCCATTGACCGCACAGGATCCACGCTTTCTTTCTGTGCTCCCCGAGCAAGCGCCCTGTGTCTGGAAGGGACATTTCGCCATGCTGACCGGTCCATTCAGCGAAGTGTGCGACGATGATCACCATGTCTATCGGCGAGGCGCGCCACTTGAAATCTGCTCGAAGACGCTGAAGGTCTTGGAGTCAGAGAACTATCGACGTTACTTTGCCGTCATCAATCGGGCCGGCCAAGCCGTCAACGGCGCTGCGGTCACTTGCGACCCGAACGGCAGTTGCTGCTGATCACGATGGGGACAACCGCTCTCACCGACCTGCAATGCGCCCACGTCCTCAAGGCACTGGGGGATGAGACACGCCTGCGCCTTCTCGAATCGTTACTCGTGCAGGATCGATGCGTCACGGACCTGGTGAGAGCCGTGGGACGGAGCCAGCCCCATGTCTCCCATCATCTCCGCATCCTTCGCAGCGCCGGGCTCGTGGAAGGTCTGCGCGAGGGGAAGCGGGTCTGTTATCGGATTTCTCCTGCCGTCGCCAAAGCCTTCAAAGATCGCCGGGCCTCCTCATTGGACTTCGGTTGTTGCCAACTGAGTTTTCCGAAGACGCATCTCCTCTCTATCGGCGGACGGTAGCACCCTATGGCGCTCTCCCTCTTGGCACGGGCCAATCCCCTCGCTGCTCCGAGCGAGCAGCTCCGCATTCTGAACGAAGCACCCGCCTGTCCCCCTTTCGATCGGCGTATGGATGCCGCAGGCCTCCATCCTCTACGCGCCACGGGCATCACGGTGTTCCAAATCAATGTCGGCAAGCTCTGTAACCAGACCTGCCGGCACTGCCACGTGGATGCAGGGCCCGATCGGTCCGAAGTCATGGCCCGCGAGACGGCCGAACAGTGCATCCGCGCCTTGGCTCAAACCGATATTCCGACTGTCGATATCACCGGTGGGGCGCCGGAGTTGAATCCCCACTTTCGCTGGCTGGTCCAAGAGGCCAAAGGCCTTGGTCGCCACGTGATGGATCGCTGCAATCTGACCGTTCTTCTGCTCCCCTCTCAAGCCGATCTGGCTGGATTCCTGGCGGAACATGATGTGGAGATTGTGGCTTCTCTCCCCTCTTACCGGGCTGCCCAGACCGATGTACAACGCGGCGACGGTATCTTTGAAAAGTCCGTCGAAGGGCTTCGCCGGTTGAACCGGCTGGGGTACGGCATCGAGGGCAGCGGCCGAATCTTGAATCTGGTCTATAACCCGGTCGGGGCGTTCCTCCCGCCGAAACAGGAGGCGATGGAGTCGCAGTTCAAACGGGAACTCCATCGCCATTTCGGCGTCACGTTCAACCACCTGTACACGATTACCAACATGCCCATCAGCCGCTTCCTCGAATTCTTGGTCGAGAGCGGCAATTATGAAGGTTATATGGAGCGGCTGGCGAACGCGTTCAATCCCGCAGCCGCTGCCGGCGTGATGTGTCGATACACGCTGTCCGTCGGCTGGGATGGCACGCTCTACGACTGCGACTTCAACCAGATGCTGGATCTGCCGCTGGACCATGGCGCGCCGCGGCATATCAAAGACTTCGACCCGGCTCGGCTCCACCAGCGACAAATCGTCACGCGCAACCATTGCTACGGCTGCACGGCTGGCTCCGGATCATCCTGCGGCGGCGCGGTCACGTAGGAAGGTTGAGGTTGAGGCCGAGGCTGAGGTTCAGGAGAACTTCGGACTCAACTCAGCGCTGAGCGCCGACCTTAGCCTCAACCTGAACCTTAACCTTGATATGGAATCCTTCGCCTTTGTCCTCGTCCTTGCCCTGGCCTTTGCCAACGGCACCAACGACGTGTCCAAGGCCATTGCCACTCTGGTCGGGAGCGGCGTCAGCGACTACCGGACGGCCCTGGCCTGGGGGACAGCCTGGACCGTCGCGGGTGCCGGTCTTTCCGCCCTCGTCGCCGTCGCCATGGTCAAGACCTTCAGCCAGGGACTCATTACATCGGGAGCCGTACTGCCTGCATCTGTGGGGCTATCCGTGTTGGCAGGAGCCATCGTGTGGGTGCTCATCGCGTCATGGACCGGCTTGCCCGTGTCCACGACCCACGCCTTGACCGGCGCGATCGTGGGAGCAGGCCTCATCGCGCTCGGCCGCGAGGCCCTCATCTGGCCGAGCATCATCAAGAAGATCGGGTTCCCGCTCTTGCTCAGTCCCCTGCTCGCGCTGACGGTGTCGCTCGTCCTGCATCCCCTGATTCGCGCGCTCGCCGCTCGCTGGGATGGCGTCTGTCTCTGTCTGATGCCGGCCTCGCGCGCCCTGGTCGCCATCGATGCCGCCGGGGGGACACGCACGCTCTTCCAAACCACCGCGCTGGGCATGCCCGTGGCGGCGGTACCGGCCCAATGCGATCGAGCCGGACTCCGCGGCCTCACGGTGGGGCTGGATTCGATCCACTGGCTCTCCAGCGGGCTGACGTCCCTGGCCCGCGGCACGAACGACGCGCCGAAGATCGCCGCGATACTTCTGCTCGGCAGCGCCGCCTCCTGGCCCAGCCTACCCATGCAGGCGGCCGCATTTGCCGGCGTCGCCGTCGCCATGGGCCTTGGGAGTTTTTGGGGAGGCCGGCGCGTGACGGAAGTGCTGGCCGAAAAGGTGACACGGATGGACCATGCCGAGGGACTTTCGGCCAATCTCACCACGTCGTCGCTCGTCTTTGCGGCCGCCATCCTCGGCCTTCCCGTCTCCACCACGCACCTCAGCAGCTCGTCCATCATTGGCATCGGCCTGCTCAAAGGGCGCACGGCCGTCCAATGGACGACCGTGCGCGACATGGCCCTCGCCTGGATCATCACGCTCCCGGCCTCCGCCCTGCTCGCCTGCCTGGCCTTTGTGGCCCTGAACCGTTTGCTGTAGACCCCATCGGGAGCATCTCCGTGGAAGATCGCCCATGCCGTCCGACCACTGACCCAAAGACATTCACATAGCTATATATCACGATGTATGGAGAGGCCTATGCCCTTCGCGCCGACCGCCCGCACTGAGAATCCATTCTTTCAGGACTGTGGAGCCCCACGGCTTTACAGCCGTGGTCCCTCTGATTTGATTGCGTCGGCGAAACCCGCCGAAGCACCCCGCCCCGCCTTCCTCGTCCGACGCCAAAGGCTTTGGCCGACGGCGTCCACGGCTTCACAGCCGTGGCTCCCGCCTGCCGGAGCCATGCGGCGGGCAGGTCCTGCGCAGGCGGGTGAACGACCACGTGTGGTCTTCGTCCATACGCTCATCTTGTGCGGCCTGTGCCTGATCCTGTCGGCCAGTCTCGCCCAAGCCTGGGACTGGACGCCCACGGACGAGGAGATCAAAAAGTACCGACAAAGTTGGAATCCCTTTTCAAACGGCCCCATGTTTATCAGCGGCGTGGACATTCACCCCAAAGGTCAGTTCACCGCGCATCCGTTTATTTTTTCCCAGATCAGCGAAAAACGGTTCGGCAATGAGTTCTCCACCAACCGCGTCCCTGCCCAGACCCATACCTATCAAGTCGCGCCCGTCGTCACGATGGCCTACGGCCTGACCGACCATCTCGAATTCAACCTCGGCCTCTCTGGATCGGCCTTTTGGGCGCGCAGCACTGCCAATTTCAATCAAGGTCAAGGCGGTCCCTGGACTACCAATACTGGCCTCGGGGACACACAGCTCTACCTGAAATATCGCCCGATCGTGCAAGACCCGGACGGCTGGCGACCGTCCGTGACGACCTTCAACATGATCGTCTTGCCGACCAGCCGTTGGATCACGGGGACTGAAAGCCCTCCTGGCGGATTTGCTCCCCTGGGTCGCTTACCGGCCAGCCGATTCGGCGCTCTCACCTGGACGGAGGGCGTGATGCTGCGAAAGAATCTCCAGCCCTTTCGGATCAGCGGCGGGGTCTTCTACTCCTACCATCTCCCAGGCAGCGACGCGGGACAGACCACCTACCCGGCCGACATCGTGAATACACGCCTCATTATCGAGCACATCCTCGATGACAAACGGGGGATCGGGTACAACCTCGAAATCGTCGGATTTCACGGACTGAGCTGGAGGGCCGACGGACATACGATCAACAGCGGCGTGAAGAACGGGTTCAACACGCTCGGCATCCAGCCGACGATCCAGTATCGGCTCTCGGACAACTGGGTCGGCGCCGCCGGTTGTCTCTTTGCCGTGGCCGGCCAAAACACTCAGGATGCGATCTTCCCGAATTTTTCGATTTACTACTATTGGAGCAAGAGCGGGAAGGTCATCATGCGCTAAGCCTAGGAACACAGCTCCGGCCGAAACACGATTCGGTTAGACCGGCTGTGGCTCTCGGCGGCGCAGCACGGCGTCCATGCTGCGGATCACGATCTTGGCCGCCCCGACGAAGGGCACCGCCAGGAAGAGCCCCCAGAGGCCGAAGAGGTCCCCGCCTGCCAGCAAGGCCAGCAGCACGGTGAGAGGATGCAGGTTGGACACACGCGCCAGCACGGCCGGCTGGATGGCGAAGGCATCGACCAGATGAATCGCCGTGGCGACGATCAGGATCGTCAGCACCTTGGCGGTCCACCCCAATTCCAGCACCGTGACCAGCGCCGCGACGGCCGTGCCGCCCCAAAATCCGACGTAGGGCACCATGTTGGCCAGCCCGGTGAGCATCCCGATCACCGCGCCGAAGGGCACGCCGATTGCGCTGAATCCCACGGCGCACATCACCCCGACCAGCGAAGACTCGAGCCACAGCCCGGCCAAATACTTGGTGAGGTGCTGATCGATACCATGGAGCACGTGCAGGGAGGCCTCGAAATAGCGGTTCGGCACGAAATCGACGCAGGCCTTCTTGATCTGCCGGCTCTCCATCATGAGATACCAGGTGATGAAGGGGATCAGCACGAAGAGCGATAAGAGGGTAAAGGCGCTGAACAGGAACTCGGGCAACTGCTTGAGCAGGCCCTCGACGTAGCCCGACATATGCAGCGCGACGGTTTCGGCCAGATTGATATGCGACAGCTCGGGCATCCGCGCCTCCAAATCCGTCTGCATGGCCCCGACGACCCCTTTGGCCCGTTCCGCATAGACCGGCAGCTTGGCGCGCAGATCCTTGAGTTCTCCCTCGACGATGGGAACCAACATGAAGCCGAGCCCTACCACGAACAGGACGCCTGCGGCAAAGAGCCCGGACACCGCTTTGAGCCTCGACCAGCCGCGCCGCTCCAATCGCTCGACCACCGGGAGCAGGACATAGGCGATCACCACAGACAGAAAGACGGGCAGGAGCACCTCGGCAATCAGAAAGAGAAACACTCCCAGCAGGAGCGCCAGTCCGAGTAAGACCCAGAGATCGATCCAGCGTTGCGTCATGAGCGATCGGCGAATCGACAGGGGAGGCTACGGGCGAGTCATCCGCTCTCCGACCGAACGTCCCGATCGGGTGAGGTCCTGTAGGTCCTGATCCATTTTCCGCAGGCGGGCGGAGAGCGTCTTCGCCACCGTAAAGATGATCTTCAATCCCAGATCCGCGTTCTGCTGCGTCAACTTCATCAGCTCCGGCTTGAAAAACGCGATCGTCTCGGTCGGCCCTTGCGCCACCGCCGTCGCCGTCCTCGGCGATTCATCGATCAAGCCCATTTCCCCCACGAAGTCCCCCGGGAGCAACGTCGACAGCAGGAGCGGTCGATCGTCCGGGACTTGACGCAAGATTTTCACCGACCCGCTCTTGACGATATGCATGCCGTAGCTGGGGTCCCCTTCGTGGAAGAGGACCTCCCCGTCCTGATAACGACGCACATAGACCTGTTGCTCGACCGTCCACAGGTCGCCGGACGACAGCTCCTGAAAGAGGGGGATCGTCCGGAGAAACCCCAAGAGGCTCTTTTCTTCTTCAGTCTTCAGTCGAAACCAATGGGTCCAGGTCATGGGGTCCCCCGCATCGCCCCCCAGGCCCCTCACGGCCATCGCCGAGACACCGGCCGTGAAGGCACTCGGTTTTGTGGAGTCTAGGAGTGATGAGAAACCCTGTCAAGGCTTGTCAAGCGGCCGGGCTCGGGGTAGGCTGCTGGTAGGGATGCAGGAGGCCGAGAAGGGAGTCACGCCATGAACGCAGCGCGCACGCTCGACGACATTCTTGCAGGCTATTTCCGTGATTACTTGTCTCGAAACCGGGCCGCCATGACGCTCAAACGTCAGCTGGACGAACTCGGCGTCGGACTCGCGCCCTTGGCCGATCATCTCGCCATCCGCACCGACAACATCGACCGTCGGGCTGAAGAATTTCTTCCGTACGGCTATCAGTATTCCGAGACGTTGGAGTACACCGACTGGTACGCCAAGGTCTATCGGAAGGC
>FKKE01000134.1_pt3 | contig 35345 bp, 43 predicted proteins | sample 1106331 | NCBI WGS metagenome assembly FKKE01 (sample SAMEA3931202, study PRJEB13176) | freshwater metagenome | biome: Drinking water system; feature: drinking water; material: freshwater | place: China | collected 2013-02-06
ACGTTGGGCGGCGGGATGACGATGCAGAACGGATCGGCCTTGGGGTCGGCCTTCGGCTTGAAGGCGCCGGATTCCTCCCAGGCCTTCGACCAGCGGGGTTCCACTTCCTTAGGATTGAACGTCGTCTCGATCATTCCTGAGCCTATAGCAGGGCGCAGGCGGGCGGCGCGAGATGGCATTTCGCAGGCGCACACCACCACGAACGAAAAACGCCCCGGCTTTCACCGGGGCGCTCCAGTTCCTGGGTAGACTGACCTTACCGAGACATTCGCGCGATGCGCTCCAGCTCCGCCTCGACGCGCGCTTCGACGATAGCCGCCAGATTGCGGTCGAGCCATTCCTTCAGCATCGGCTTCAGCAGTTCGCGGACGACGCCCTCAACCGTCTGGCCGGGTTGATCGGAAATTCGGAGCGTTCCGGCAAGCCGCGCCAGCGATCCGGCCGCGGCGCTCGCCACAGGCGTCGACAGAATGGCATCGGCGGTCGGCTCGGCGGCGATCGCACGCGGTTGCGGAGCAGTGGCGATTGCGGGCTCGGGCACGTGCTTCACCTCTTGCTTTGCGGCCGGCTCGACCGCTTCGAAAACGATGTCGTCTTCCTCATCCGCGATCTGCGGCGCTGGCGCTGGATGATCGGTTTGAGTGAGATCGAGGACGGGCGCTGCGTTCGGCGCCTGCTCTTCCTCGGAAATGATCCGGCGGATCGACGCCAGGATTTCTTCCATTGAAGGTTCGGCTTGTTGTTCTTGAACCGCCATGTCCAGCCCCGCGCACCTGAGCAAACGAGTCGCTTGCGACTCGAAGATTATTGATCGCTGCGATTCGGGTCCACCAGAGCAGGCCCGATGGAATCGCCACTCTCAAGTGCACACTGTTCGGGATCGAATAAGGGAAAGTTAATGGGCGCGCGTGCGCTATTTCGTTGCGCGATCAGAACGCGAAAGCCGGCGGCTTGCTCAAACCCGGCGCGACCGGCGGCGCCGCGTCGAAGGCGCTGCGATACGCGACCGCGTCGTCCGCGCGCGTGTAGATGCGCGCTGCGCCCGCTGCGCCTTGGCGCACGATCACGCCAAGCCGTCCGCCCGGCGCCAATTGGGCGAGCCATGCGTCCGGCACAAATTCCGCCGAGCCGTTGAGCAGGATCACATCATAGGGCGCATCGTCAGCCCAACCGTCTGCGGCTGCCGTCGAGACCGTCCGCACATTGATGGCGCCGCACGATTCCAGCGCCGCACGCGCGGCGAAGGAAAGATCCGGATCGGGATCGAGTGCGATCACGTCTTCGCAGCACGCCGCCAGCACCGCCGCGCCGTAACCGGTCGCGCCCGCGATCTCCAATGCGCGCTCGTTCGCCTTAGGCGCCAGCGCTTGGATCAGCTTGGCCAGAGCGCGCGGGCGCATCAGCGTCCGCCCCGGCGCCACTTCGAGGTCCAAGTCGCCATAGGCCAGGGTGCGCTTGGCCGCCGGCACGAAGCGTTCGCGCGGCAGCGTCCGCATGGCGCGGATGATGCGCGTGTCGGTCACGTCCGAGGGACGGACCTGGCTTTCGACCATGAAATCGCGGGCCTTGGCGAAATCCATACGGCAACTCCGAGGCCGGGGTTAAATTGCTGCGGCCCGTGGGGCAAGGCGGCAATATGGACCGCCGGCGCCCTCACCGGCATGCGCGGTGCCGGCCGGCGAGGGCGCCGGTGGTCCACATTAACGACACATGGCGTCGCGGCCGAGGTCGAAGTGGAGATGGTCTCGGTGGGCGCGGTTGTAGTCGGGAGAGAGCACAGCCTGGAAGTGTTCGCACGCCCCGTCCCGGACCTCGCGGAGGAAGCCCCGATCCCGGCGCGAGCCGCGCCAGCCCTCGGCCACGCTGACCGTACGTCCGTCTGCGAGGGTGAAGCCCTGGATATCGATTGCGTTGGCGCTGGCGTGCTCGCTGAGCCGGCCGTCGCTGCGCCCGGCGATGCGGCGGCACTGGTAAGCCGGGGCCGCGAACTCGATGCGCGCCAGGTCCTGCCCGTAGCGGCGGCGGGCGGCCGGCGCGGCCACATCCCGCTCCCAGAGAAGCAACGCCGCGGTCGTCGCGCAGCTCGCGCCGAGGGGCGCCGAATAGGTCGCCCGGCTGAGCTTGACCGCGTCCCGATAGCCGCAGCCGCGCGCCCCCGCGAAATCCGGCAGCGCCTCGAACTCAGTGCCGGCCCCGACCAACACCGCTCGGCAGAGCCCCGGATCGCGCTGGAACAGCGCAATGTTGGACGCGCTCAAAGCGACCGGCTCGGCGCGGCGTGGAAGGGCGGCGAGCGTAGCCAGCACCAGCGCCACCGCCGCTGCCCAGACCGCCCACAGCCGGGCGCGCGCGGAAATGATGCTTGGAAATCGCATGGGGAGAGCGAGCGCCTTGACCGATTCCGTGGGCTGCGCCTAGGACTGCCGCCCCGCCGCGACCATATCGGGCGGCCGAGGCCTCGTGGCGGAGTGGCTACGCAGAGGACTGCAAATCCTTGCACCCCGGTTCGATTCCGGGCGAGGCCTCCAAATCATTCACCCTATTGCGCAACGCTTTCGCAGGCTTCGTGAAGCCGGCGTTTGCCATTAACGGCTTTTTTACCTGTTAGCGTCATATTGACCACGTCTTCCCTTGGAGACACCCCACCATACCCAACGCCTTCGAGGGCCCCGCAAGGGGCCCTCGTTTTCCTTTGGGCTAGCGGAGCGCCAAAGGCCCTTTTCCCCCGGCGCCGAACTTGATAGAGACCCCGCTCCCGCCGCGGTGGGAGACATATTCCTCGGTAGCTCAGTGGTAGAGCAACCGGCTGTTAACCGGTTGGTCGTAGGTTCGAATCCTACCCGAGGAGCCATTCTCCTTTCTTCATTGGTTGGATCAGAGTTCTTCAGCCCGCTGGCCGTTCGCCCGCGGGCTTTTTGTTTGACCGCTTAGCCGCCCTTGTACGCCGGCAGCAGGTGCGCGAGACGCGCGCCCATCTCGGCGCCGAGCGCCTGCAGGCCGTTGAGCGGCCGGATCATCACTTCGAAATCGGCAATCAGCCCGGCTTCATCGAACTGAATGAGATCGACGCCCTTCAATTCCTTGTCGCCGACGCGGGCGCTGAATTCCAGCACCACGCTCAAGCCGTCAGCCGATGCGAACTGGCGGTGGTAGGTGAAATCCTCGAACACGGTCAGCACCGTACGCAGCAGCAGCGTCACCGCTTGCGCCGAGCGATACGGCTTGAACGCCATCGGCGAACGGAAGCTTGCGTCGGGATGAACGATGCCGTCGAGACCTGAGAGGTCCTTGCTCGCGACCATGGCGTGCCAAGCATCCAGCGACGCAGCAGCGTTGGGGTTAAGGTTCGCGGGCGTCATGAATCTTGTTCCTTACGCCTTCAGCACTGCCGCCGCGGCGTTGCGGCCGGATGCCCCGCTCAAACCGCCGCCGCCATGCACGCCATTGCCGCAGAGGTAGAGGTTGTCGATCGGGGTCTTGTGCGTCGACCAGCCCGGCATCGGGCGCATGAAGAACATCTGATCGAGGATGAGCTGGCCGTGATTGAGGTCGCCCTCGGTCAGGCCATAGGTTTGTTCGAGGTCGAGCGGGGTCAGCGACTTCACCTCGCGGATCGAGGCTTTGAGCTGCGGCAGCGCGCTCGCCGCCGTGTCGATGGCGACACGCTCCAACACCGAACGCTCCTGACCCCACTCGCTGTCGCGCAGCGCGTAGGGCGCGAACTGGAAGTGCAGCGACACCACCGGACCGTCAGCCGTGGCCTCGAGATACGGCGCCGTCGACATCTGGCCGTACTTGGCCGCGTCGTAGGCGCGCTCGACGTAGCGGACCGAGGGCGCGATCACGACCGTGCCGTCCGGCAGGCCGTGATTGCCGTCCGTCAGCAAATGCACCTTAGCCACGGCGCCGCGCATCTTGATCGATTGCGTGTGCCAGACGAATTCCGGCGGCAGCTCGGGCGCGCCGACGAGATCGAGCAGCGTGTGACGCGGATCGGCACCGGAAATGACGATTGCCGCGCGAATTTCCTCACCCGAGGCGAGCCGCACGCCTTGCACGCGCTGGTCATCGGTGAGGATCGTCGCCACCTCGGTTTCCGTGCGCACCTGCCCGCCGCGCGCCTTCAGCGCCGCGACCAGCGCTTCGGCAATGCGCCCGACGCCGCCCGCGACGCGCCTATGACCCGGCCCACCCCGGTTCAGCCAATTGTGCAGAAGCGTGTAGCCTGAACCCGCCGACATCGGCCCCAAAGTCGCGCCATGGATGGCGACCGCGCCAATCGCGGCGCGCAAGACGTCAGACTCGAACCATTCCTCGGTCAATTCCAACGCCGACATCGGCAGCGCGCGGATGACGCGGAACATGTCGCGCGCGCCGAGCCCGCGCAGCTTCAAGCCGAGCTGCGCGAGCGGCAGTCCCTCCGACATCGACACGTGCGGCAACCGCGGCATCGGCGTGCGATACGCCGCATCGAGAAAAGAAGCCGCCTCGCGCATGAACGCTACGAACGCGGGCCAGCGCTCGGCATCCTTGGCCGAGAACGCCCGGATCGACGCGAGCGTGACCTCCTCCGTATCCGCCGTCAGCCGAAGCTGGCGGCCATCCGGCAGCAGAGAAATGAGCGGCTCGCTTCGAGATTCCGGCAAGCCGTGCCGCGCGAGATCGAGATCGCTGATGATATCGGGACGCAATTGTCCGCCGGCATGCAGCGCATCGGCGGTGAAGCCCGGCTTGAACGTTTCCGTCACCGCCTGGCCGCCGGCGATGGCGCGACGTTCGAGCAGCAGCACCTGCTTGCCGGCCTTGGCGAGATAGTTCGCCGCGACCAGGCTGTTGAGGCCGGCGCCAATAATGATGATGTCGGCCATCAGCGCCAGTCCTTCAGCACTTCCTGCGCCGCTAGCTTGCCCGCCGCGCCCATGACCCCACCGCCCGGGTGCGCGCCGGAAGCGCCGAAATAATAACCCGGCAGCGGCGTGCGGAAGTCAGCCCATTGCGGCGCCGGACGCAGGAAGAAGAGTTGATGCAACAACAGTTCGCCATGGAAGATGTTGCCGCCGGTGATGCCGGCGATGCGCTCTATGTCCTTCGGCGTGATCACCTGCTTGCCGACGATGATCTTGCGGATGTTCGGCGCATAGCGCTCGATCGTGGAGATCACCGTCTCGCCGAAGGCATCGCGCTTGGCATCGTCCCAGCCGCCCTCGATGTCATAGGGCGCGTATTGCACGAAGCATGACATCACGTGGTGGCCCGGCGGGGCCATGTCGCGATCGATCATCGAGGGGATGATCATGTCGATATAGGGGTTCGTGGAAAATTGGCCGTACTTCGCCTCGTCGTAGGCGCGTTCGATGTAGTCGATCGAAGGGCTGATCGAGATCGCGCCTTTGTGCAGCGGGCTTTCGCCTGGCAAGCACGTGAATTCCGGCAAGCCGGAGAGCGCGATGTTCACCTTGCCGGATGAGCCGCGCACGCGGAAATTCTTGATCTGCTCGACGAACTCGTCCGGGAAGTGCTTGCTTTCCACGAACGACAGGAAGCTGCGTTTCGGATCGGCCGCCGACATGACGACCTTGGCATGCAACTCGTCGCCGTTCTCCAGCGCCACGCCAACGGCGCGTCCGGCTTTCACGATGACGTTTGCAACCGAGGCGTTGGTTCTGATCTCGGCCCCGATCGCACGCGCCGAAGCGGCAATCGCGGCAGTGACCCCGCCGGTGCCATTCTTGGCGAAGCCCCAGGCGCGGAAGGCGCCGTCGATCTCGCCCATATAATGGTGCAACAGCACGTACGCGGTGCCCGGCGAATGCGGACCGAGAAAAGTGCCGATGATGCCAGACGCGGACTTCGTTCCCTTCAACGGATCGAACTCGAACCACTCGTTCAGCAGATCGGCGGAAGATTGCGTAACCAGCTTGACGATCCGGTAGAGTTCCTTCTCGCTCAAACTCCGCGCGTATTGCCCCAACTTCAGCAGCCCCAGCATATCGCGCAGCGACAGCGAGGATGGATCGGGCGGCACCAGCGACAGCACTGGCTTGATCGCCTTCGCCGCTCTGGCCATGACGCGGCTGTATTCGTCGGCGGCTTCGGCGTCCTTCGGCGAGTGACGATAGATTTCGCGGCGCGTCGGCTCATGATCGGGCCACGCCGCGAGATAATCGCCATTGTCCATCGGCGTGACGGTGGATGGCAACGGCAAGATTTTCAGACCATGACGCGGCAGTTCGAGATCGCGGATGATCTCGGGACGCAGCAAGCTGACGACGTAAGAGAATTCGGTGAACTTGTAGCCCGGGAATATCTCTTCCGTGACCGCCGCGCCGCCAACGATTTCGCGGCGCTCTAGGATCACCACCTTCTTGCCGGCGCGCGCCAGGTAAGCGCCGGCGATCAGGCCATTGTGGCCGGCGCCGATGATGATCGCGTCGTATGTGTTTACGGACATGCGAGACCTCAGGACGCGCGCTTAATATGGACCGCCGGCGCCCTCGCCGGCCGGCGCCAGTGCTTGAAAGTTGCAGCGCACGGCTCCGCCGCGCATGCGTCGCGGAGTGACGCGCTCCTCTTGATCGACCGCCGTCGCATGCCGGCGGGGGCGCCGGCGGTCCATATTAAGTCCGTACGTTCTTCCATCACTTCTTCTTCCAAACCGGATCGTAGAACGGCAGCTTCACCACTTTCGCCGGCGTCTGCTTGCGATGATGTTCCACTGTGATCTCGATGGTGAGGGTCGTGCCCGGCTCGTAATACGGGCGCTGCACATGCGCGAGCGCGATGTACTTCTTCAGCACCGGCGACCAGGTGCTCGTCGAGGCGTAGCCGATCTGTTTGCCGTCAAACATCACCGGCAGACTGCCGCGAACCGCCATGCTGGGAATTTGCGGCGGCAGCCCGACTTCGCCGTAGAGCTTTTCCAAGCCCTCCCAGGCGATGTCGAGGCCGACGAGCTTCCACGAGGAGCCTTCGCGCTTCTCGCGTTCAAGCGCGCGGCGGCCGTTGAAATAGCCCTTTTTGTCGAGGTTCACCGCCCAATCGAGGCCCATTTCAAACGGTGAGGATTTCTGGCCTTCGATCCAGGCATGCGTCGAGGCGTTGTAGTCGACATCGACCATGAACAGGCCAGCTTCGACGCGGGCCATGTCCATCGCGAGGATGCCGCATGGGGTGATGCCGTAATCGTCGCCCGCGTCCATCAACGCATCCCACACGGGCAGCGCTTGTTCGGCTTCGATCCAAATTTCGTAACCGAGATCGCCCGTGTAGCCGGTACGCGAGATCGAGACGGGGACGTTGCCGATGGCGTTCTCGGCGACGCGGAAGTACTTCAGCGGATCGAGCTTGTCCTTGCAGACGCGATTGAGCACCGCGCGTGATTTCGGCCCTTGCAGGCTGAGCGCGGCCATCTGATCGGTGACTTCGCTGACCTTCACGTCCATGCCGACCGCGTTCATGGCGAGCCAGCGCAGCGACGGCTCGGCGCTCGTCATGCGGAAGAGTTGCGGGCCGAGGCGCGCGATGGTGCCATCGTCCAGGAGCTTGCCGTCTTCGTCGCACCAGCCGGTGTAGGAGACGACGCCCTCTTTCATCTTCAGCACGTCGCGTGGGGTGACCTTGTGCAGGAGGCGCGCCGCGTCCGGGCCCTCGATCATGTATTTCATCAGCGGCGAGACATCGATGAGCGCCGCCCGGTCGCGGATCGCCCAATATTCGTGATCGAGCGAGAGATCGTAGGAGCCGACCACCATATAGCCCGCCCAGCGGCGCCAATTCTGCGCAACGCTGAGCCGCGAGGTCCGCTCGTGGAAGGGGGTGCGTTTGAGTTGAAGCGTCTCAAGCATGGCGCCAGAGACACGTTTCGCCCGCCCCGATCAAGCCGGAACGCCGAATTCGTGCCAACTTGCCTCGGAAACTTTACGCGCGGCGCTGTTGCTGCTTTGGGGCGACGATCCGCTTGAACACGGGAACGGTACGGCCGCTCCAAATCTCGATCTTGTCCCCGCACTCTTCGCACGCGAAGAGGCCGATGTCCTTGATCGGCAGCTGCCGCTCCTCGCGCTCATAGGTCGCGCCGCAATCGCATTGGACGGTCTGGACGTTGTCGCGCATCGCCGCATGCTTGCGGAAAAAGGTAAACAATCATTAAGTCCGGATCGTGATTCCCAGGAATTGATCGCCCGTGGAACCCCCGCTTCAGCAGTTGTTGACCAATTTGGGCGTGGCCACGCTCATGGTGGCGCTGACGACGCTCATGCACTTCTTCGGCTTGCTTGGGTTGACGCGGCTGATGAGCGGCGCCCATCGGCGCCTGCGAACTCATGAGAGCGCATGGCGGCAGGCCGGCATGATCCTGCTGGTGGTGTTCGGCATCTTTGCGCTGCACACCGCTCAGATTTGGGCCTACGCCCTGCTCTACCGGCTGCTTGGCGAGTTCGATACATTCGAACAGGCGCTCTATTTTTCGACCGTGACCTTCTCCACCGTGGGCTATGGCGATCTCACGCTCTCGGTGACCTGGCGGGTGCTCGGCGCGATCGAAGCCGCCAATGGACTGATCCTGATCGCCTGGTCGACTGCTTTCCTGCTCGGGGTGACGACCCGCCTGCGCATTCTCGAACACGATTGGCTGGAGCGCGATTCCGGCGATCCGCGCGATTGATCCGAGTCAAGGCGTCGCCGCCCGGGCCGCTCCAGCCTGACCCCTTATGCGGTTTACGATCTCTGCACGAGGCAAGCCGAGCGAGGTTCCCCTGCTCGCCTTTCTGGCGCGCAACTACGCCAATGTGCCGATTGCCGAAATCGACAGCGTCTTCGGCTTCGTCGAGCACACGCCGCTCTATGGCGGCCGTATGTTTTCACGCCCCGAACTGACCCCTCACGACATTGGCGAGATGTACTATGCAGGCGTCGGGCTGCGCCTGCCGTTGACGAACCACTACGCCACCGAGGCGGAGTACGAAGCCACGCGTCCGCTGCTGGCCAAATATCACCGGGACGGCAACGCCGCGATCGTCACCAACGACAATCTTGCACGCTGGATCCGGCGGGATTTTCCCAAGTACCGGATCGAAGCCAGCGTCATCAAGAACCTCAGGACCACCGACCGCGTGAGGGCTGCGCTCGATCTCTACGACACAGTCGTGTTGCCGATGGAGCTGAATGAGGACGAAGCTTTCCTTCGCGACGTCCCCAATAAGGACCGCGTCACGTTATTCGCAAATGCCGGTTGCGCGCTCACCTGCCCTTCAAAAATCTGCTACGTCGCCGTCTCAAAATACAACAAGGCGCTTTGCGGCGAATTCAAGTGCTCACAGCCGCTTAAGGAGCGCGACATGCTCGGCATGGTCGACTTCGATCTGCAGCGGCTCGCGGCCCTCGGCTTCAGCCGTTTCAAACTGCTGCGCTCGCGCCCCGGCGGAATGACCGGCTATTGACTATTCGGCCGCGACCGTCTCCGGCGCTTCCGCCTGGCGTTTCCACAAGCTCGCATAGAGCCCGTCGCGTGCGATGAGCGCCGCATGCGTCCCGCGTTCGACAACGCGCCCTGCATCCAAGACGAGGATCTGATCGGCGTCGGCGATGGTGCTGAGCCGGTGGGCGACGACCAGAGTGGTCCGCCCCCGGCTCGCGGCTTCTAGCGCCGCCTGCACATCCGCCTCGGTGCCAGAGTCCAGCGACGAGGTGGCTTCGTCGAGAATGAGAATGGCCGGGTTCTTGAGCACGACGCGAGCGATGCCGACGCGCTGTTTTTCGCCGCCGCTCAACTTCAGCCCCCGTTCGCCGACGCGCGTGTCCCAGCCTTGCGGCAAGCTCTCGATGAAGTCGAGCAACTGGGCGCTGCGCGCGGCCTCCTCCAAATCCGCCTGCGTCGCGTCGGGTTTGCCGTAGGCGATGTTGTAGCGGATCGTATCGTTGAACAGCACGACGTCCTGCGGCACCAGGCCGAGAGCGCCGCGCAAGCTCGCCTGGGTCACATCGCGAAGATTCTGGCCATCGATCCGCACCGCGCCCGAACTCGGATCGTAGAAGCGATAGAGCAGTTTCAACACGGTAGACTTGCCGGCGCCGGAAGGGCCGACGATCGCGGTCGTCTTGCCGGCAGGCGCGGTGAAACTCACCTCGTCCAGGCCAACGTCGCGGCCTTCGTGCGCGAAGCTGACCCGATCAAACACGACCTCGCCACGCTTGGCGTTGAGCGCCGCGGCGTTCGGCGCGTCCGCGACATCGGGCGCTTCGTCCAGCAGCGCAAACATCTTCTCCATGTCGATCGAGGTCTGCTTGATCTCGCGATACGCAAAGCCGAGAATGTTCAGCGGCGCGTAGATGTTGGTCATGATCAGAATGACGGCGGTGATGTCGCCCGGCCCCATCGGCCCGCGCGCCACCAACCAGCCGGCGCCCACGACCATGGCCAGCAGGCCGACGGTCATGATGAAGCCCTGGGCGATGTTGAGCATCACCAGCGAGGTGTAGGCCTTCACCGCCGCATTGGCGTACGAGGACAAAGCCCGGTCGTAGCGTTCGCTTTCACGTTGTTCGGCGGCGAAGCTCTTCACCGTCTCGAAATTGAGCAGCGAATCCACCGCCCGACCGGCGGCTTCGGTGTCGGCTTCGTTCATTTCGCGGCGGTGCTTGAGCCGCCATTCCGTGACGCCGAAGGTCGCCCAGGCATAGATCACCACCGTGCCCGCCGCGATCGCCGAGAACATCCAGCCGTAGGTGAAGCCAAGCACAGCGGCGGCGAGCAGAAGCTCGATGATGGTCGGCGCGATGTTGAAGGCCAGAAAGCGCAACAGAAAGTCGATGGCGCGAATGCCGCGCTCGATGGTGCGATAGACCGCGCCGGTCCGTTTCGATTGATGGAACCGCACTGAGAGCGAATGCACGTGAGTAAACACGCGCGTTCCGGCGCGCCGCTGCGCCTCCTCGCTGACCGGCTGAAACAGAGCGTCGCGCACCTGCGGACCAGCCGTCGAGGCAAAGCGCAGCGCCGCCCAAAACCCGGCGAGCCCCAGGAACATGGGCAACGCCCCCGCCGCGTCGCCCGCGGACAGCGCATTGATCCCATCCGCCAGCACCAGGGGCGAAACGACCGCCAGCACCTTGGCCACCAACGTCAGAACCAGGGCGGCGGCCAGCCGCAGCCGCACCCCATTGCCGGAAAGACCGCCGATCAGCTTCAACAGATGCGAAACGGTGCGCGTCAGCGGCGGGGCCACATCGGCGGCCGGTTCCGCCTTCGACACTGTCCTGCCTTCGCCGCGCGCCATTTGGAACAATCCTTGAAGCGACCACTTAAGGGTGGGGAATCTTCCCCGCAATGCCGCCCGACTGGCTAAACTTGTGCAATGCCCATGGCTGATTCCAGCGCATTAGACCGTCCAGTTCGCTCCATCTGCGTCTATTGCGGATCGTCCAATACGACCAAACCGGAGTATTTGGATCTGGCTGCACGTTTCGGCGTCGCCTTGGCCGCGCGCGGTTTGCGTCTGGTTTATGGCGGCGGCGCGGTGGGTCTCATGGGACGCCTCGCCAAAGCCGCGCATGAAGCCGGCGGGCAGGTCCTCGGCGTCATGCCGCGCTTCCTGGAGCGGCGCGAAATCACCTACGAGGCGGTGCCGCACCGCATGGTCGACACCATGCACGAACGCAAGCACGTAATGTTCGAGGAGAGCGACGCCTTCGTGGTGCTTCCGGGCGGCATCGGCACGCTGGAGGAAGCGGTGGAGACGCTCTCGTGGCGCCGGCTCGATCTGCACCGCAAACCGATCGTGTTCCTATCGGAAGACGATTTCTGGGCGCCGTTCTTCACGCTGATGCAGCACACGGTCGACGCCAATCTCACCCCCGCCTCCTACCGCGACACGGTGATCGACGCGCGCTCGGTCGAGGAGTGCTTTGCGGCATTGGGGCTGACGGCGCCGGCCTGAGCTATTGCATCTCCCAACGTATGGTGCGGCGAATCCTCTGTCCGATCGTGGGAGTCCCGTCTTCAGTGAGTGGCGCGACACGAAATTCCCGCGAAAGCTCCAATGTGGCGGCGCCGAATCCCATCTCCATCGGATCCTCGTCAATAATCTCGCAATCAAGACGGTGCTCTTCGTTGACGATGCAACTTAGCCCCACGCGACCGCTCACGCCGCGCCTCATCGCCTCCCGCGGATAGAGTCTCGCGAAATCGTGCCCGTCGGGCATCTCCTCCCAACGTACTCCCGTGACGGTCGACGGATCTTGGATCACGCGGGCCGGCGGGCCCGGTTCGAACACGAACGTGCGCCGTATGCGGCCGCCAGCGGTTGGCACGCCATCGCGGGTCCGCGGAGCGACGCGGGCCTGCTCCATCATACGAAGCGCGGCCAAGCCAAACGCCATATTCGCTGGCGTTTCTTCCGTGACCTCGCAGGCGAGACGCCCGTCATCACCGACGAGACACTCCACAACAGCCTGGCCACCGATGCCCTGCGCTTGCGCCTCCGAAGGATAGAACATTCGCGGCTGCGCCGTCACAGCCGGCGCGCACAAGAAGGCAATCACGAGAGCAAAAAGGGCTGCCCGCATAGGCTAACCCTAAACCCACCCCGCCACGCTTGGAAGCCCACGGACGCCATTGCGGGGCGTGTAAGAACATCGGCTGTCGGTGGACTAATGGGGTTATGAGGCCAACGCCCGACCAAGACGCCCGCTATCTGGACGCCGCAGCCGAGCATGGCGGGGCGATGCAACGCTTGGCCTCCGCCACCGAGGCCAATCCCGAGCGGCGGCGGGATCTCTTGCAAGACATGCATGTCGCTCTCTGGCGAAGCTTCGCTTCGTACGATGGGCGCTGCTCGGTGCGAACCTGGGTCTACCGCGTTGCCCACAACGTGGCCGCGTCGCACGTCGATCGGGAACGGCGAACCAGGGGCGCAGTTCCTCTCGATGAGGCCGCCGAGATGCCCGACGGCGCCGACATTTCCATCGAGGTCGAGCAGAGCCGAGCCATCGCTCGTCTGCATGAGTTGATCCGGCAACTGAAGCCGCCCGATCGGCAGATCATCACTCTTTACCTGGAAGAGCTCGACGCGGCCGCCATTGCGGAAATCACGGGCCTTTCGCCTGGCGCCGTCGCCACGCGCATATCGCGACTGAAGAGCCACCTTGCCGCCAAGTTCCACGAGATTGCCCCATGACCGACCCTCTCCAAACGCTTTGGAAGAAACAGCCGAAGGAAGAATTCACCATGAGCCTTGCTGACATTCACGCACGCGCGGAGACATTCCAGTCGCGCATCCGCCGCCGCAACTGGCGCGAGTACATCGCTGGCGCGCTTGTGGCCGGCTACTATGGTTGGGTGGCCGTGACGGTCGATGAACCCTTGATCAAGGCAGGCGCAGCGCTGATTGTCCTCGCCTCCCTCTTCGTGAGTTGGACCCTCTACAAGAAGGGGCGCGCTGCAAAGCTTGACGAAACCCAAGACTTAGCCAACTTCCACCGCGCCGAATTGGTGCGCCAACGCGATGCGCTGCGGAGCGTGTGGACCTGGTACCTCGCACCGTTCCTGCCGGGCGCAGTTGTGTTTCTCGCCGGCATTGCGTTCGGTCCGGAGCCAGACGCTACGTTGGCTGGCCAGGTCGCAATTTTCGCGTTGGGCGCAGTCATCATTGGCGCGGTGTTCGGCGGCATCAGTTGGCTCAACGCCCGCGCGGCTCGGCAACTCGATGCCGAGATCGCGGCGTTGGACCGGGTGCGGGATCGCCCCTAGGCCGCCTGCCCCTGCAAGCGCTTGCGTGCGCGCTCTTCCCCGATCAGCGGGAAGAGCGCGGCCATCTCGGGGCCGTGATCGAGGCCGGTGAGCGCTTGGCGGAGCGGCATGAAGAGCGCTTTGCCCTTGGCCCCGGTCTTTTCTTTAACAGCGTTGGTGAAGGCTTGCCACGTCGTTGCGTCGTAGGCGCCGGTGGGCAGCACTTCGGCGGCGGCGGCGGCGAACACGGCGTCCGGCACGAACGGTTCGATCGGCCCATCGACGATATGCGCCCACAGGCGCGCTTCCGGCAGCACCTGGATGTTGGCGCGGATGGCGTTCCAGAACGCCTCGCCGCGGTCCGCTTCCAGCTTGGCGAGCCGCGTCTTCACCGCCGAATAATCGAGCTGATGCAACAGCGCCGCATTGAGGCGCTTCAAGTCCTCGGGATCGAAGCGCGCCGGCGCCCGCCCGATCTTGGCGAAGTCGAACTCCGCCGCCAGTTGGTCGATGCTGGTGCGCACTTCCACCGCATCAGAGGTGCCGATCTTCGCCAGATGCGAAAGCACCGTCATCGGCTCGTAGCCTTCGGCGGCGAGTTCGCCGACGCCGAGCGAACCGATCCGCTTCGAGAGCGCGTTGCCGTCGGCGCCAACCAGAAGCGGGAAATGTCCGAATTGCGGAACCGGTCCCCCCAAAGCTTCGAAGATCTCGATCTGCACGCCTGAGTTCGTCACGTGGTCTTCGCCGCGGACGATATGGGTGATCTTGAAGTCGATGTCGTCGACGACGCTGGGCAGCGTATAGAGAAAGGCGCCGTCTTCGCGGATCAGCACCGGATCGCTGAGCGAAGCCGTATCGATCGAGACATGGCCGCGGACCAGATCGTCCCAATCCTTGCGCGCGCCCGAGAGCTTGAAGCGCCAATGTGGCTTCCGGCCTTCGCTCTCGAGCTTGGCGCGCTCGGCGTCGCTTAACTTGAGGGCCGCGCGATCGTAGACCGGCGGCTTGCCGGTGGCTTGCGCGATCTTGCGGCGGCGGTCGAGTTCTTCTTCCGTCTCATAGGCCGGATAGAGCAGCCCCGCCGCCTTGAGCTTCGCCGCCGCCTTCTCGTAGGCGTCGAACCGGTGCGACTGGTTGGCGCGCTCGTTCCACTTCAGGCCGAGCCAGGCGAGATCGTCGACGATGCTTTGTTCGTACTCCTTGGTTGAGCGCGCGAGATCGGTGTCGTCGATACGCAAGAGCACCTGCCCGCCGCGCGGAATCGCGAACAGCCAGTTCATCAGCGCCGTGCGGACATTGCCGACATGGAGGCGCCCGGTGGGGGACGGTGCGAAGCGGAGGCGAATGGACATTGCGTTAGGACTCGGTGCGGAAGGTCCGGGGTTATGCGGCGGCGGCCCCTCCCGTGTCCAGAAGTCGCGGGACGCTTGCCATGCACGGGTACCGGACTAGGGTGCGGCAAACTCAACGGAGGGACGCCATGGCGACGATGTCGCGCGAAATTCGCTTGAAGAGCCGGCCGGTCGGATTGCCCGAAGCGGCGAACTTCGAGCTGGCGACGGTGGAATTGCCGGAGCCGGGCGACGGCGAAGTGCTGGTGCGCAATAGCTGGATGTCGGTCGATCCATACATGCGCGGGCGCATGTATGACCGCCCGAGCTACGTGCCGCCGTTCCAGATCGGCCAAGCCTTGCAAGGCGGCGCCGTCGGAACCGTGGTGAAGTCGAACGATGCGCGCTTCAAACCGGGCGATCTGGTCGAGAGCATGAACGGCTGGCGCGAGGCCTATGTCGCCGCGGGCGCCGCGCTCAACAAGCTGCCGGCGGGCGGCGTCCCGCCGCAAGCTTATCTCGGCGTGCTCGGCATGCCCGGCATGACCGCATACACGAGCTTCCATCGCATCGGCGAGCCCAAGGCCGGCGATGTGGTGTTTGTTTCCGGCGCCGCGGGCGCGGTCGGCTCGGCCGTCTGTCAGATCGCCAAGCTGCGCGGCTGCACTGTGATTGCGTCCGCCGGCGGCGACGACAAGCTCGCCTGGCTGAAAAGCGTCGGCGTCGATCACGGCGTCAACTACAAGAAAGGCAATCTGCTCGAGAACGTTCGCGCCGCCGCACCCAAGGGAATCGACATCTATTTCGACAATGTCGGGGGCGAGCATCTGGAAGTCGCGCTTGAAGTGGCGCGGCCGTTCGCCCGCTTCATCGAATGCGGCATGATCTCGATCTACAACAACACCGAGCCCACGCCCGGTCCGCGCAACATGGCCTACATCGTCGGCAAGCGCATCAAGATGCAGGGCTTCATCGTGTCCGACTTCATGGACATGCGCGAGCAATTCTACGCCGAAATGGGCGGCTGGGTTCGCGACGGCAAAATCAAGTGGGAAGAGACGGTCGAGAACGGCGTTGAGAACGCGCCGCGAGCATTTCTCAAGCTCTTCAGCGGCGGAAACACAGGCAAGATGCTGGTAAAGCTCAGCTGAAATGAGCCAACGCCTCTTCCAAGCCTATGTGACGGTCGATTGGAGCGCAGCGTCCAAGCCGACCACGGGGCCGGATTCGATCTGGATCGGCGTCATGAAACGCAATGTGCGCTTCCAGATGGCGTTTGAGGCGCACAATCCGGCTACGCGGGCCGAGGCGGAAAAGCTGCTGAACGCTGTCCTGGACGATCTAAGGCGGAAGGGCGAGCGGGCGCTCGTCGGCTTCGACTTTCCGCTCGGCTTTCCGCGCGGAACGGCGGCGGCATTGAAACTCCCGGGAGAGCCTTGGCGCGCGTTGATGGACTTCGCCGCCAAGGAAATGAAGGACAAGCCCGACAACACCAACAACCGCTTCCAGGTCGGCGCCAAGATGAACCGGTTGATGACCGGGGAAGCGTTCCCGTTCTGGGGCGCGCCGGCGCGCGACGAGCAGACCATGCTCTCCGCCAAGCGCGTGCGCGATCATGGGCCGGGAGACCTCCCCGAGTTCCGTTATGCGGACGAGGCAGCGCGGGGCGCGGCCTCGATCTGGAAGCTCTATTATCAGGGCTCTGTCGGCGGCCAGGCGTTGACCGGCTTGCCGGTGGTCAAACGACTGCGAGACGCGCGCAATGTGAAAATCTGGCCGTTCGAAACCGGCTGGAAGCCGCTTGCCCCCTCCGACTTGAGCGAAGTCGAGGCCGTGTTCGCGGAAATCTACCCCTCGCTCTACGCCGCCAAACCGGGCGCCGGCGAGATCAAGGATCAGGCGCAAGTGCGCGGCGCCTGCGAGCGCTTCAACGCGCTGGATGAAAAGTTTCAACTCGGCGCGCTGTTCGGGTCCACGAAGGACGATCCGCGGCGCGCCGCGATCGAACGCGAAGAAGGCTGGATACTGGGCGCGGCCGGCTGAGCTATCGCTGTTCGTCCGAGACGGCGCGAGGCAACTTGTCCGCCAACATCCACCAGCGCAGCAGCAACACGCCGGCGCTCACGACGCTTGCCCAGAAAATTGCAAACAACAGACCGGCGACACCCATGCCTTGCTGCTCCGCCAGCCAATAGCCGAGCACCGGCATCACTACGGCATAAGCCAGGATGTGGCTGAACGTTGGAAACCAGTTGTCGCTGCGGGCCCGCAGCGCCGAGGCGGTCACCACCTGGGTTCCATCCGGCGTCAGCGCCAGCGCCGCGACCCAGATGAACGAAGCGATCAGAGCCGCCAGCGCCGCGTCGGCGGTATAAACCCGCCCGATCGGCTCGGCGAAAACCAGAATGGCGACCGCGGCCATCACCATGCCGATGGCGTTCAAGCCAATGCCGGTCCAGCCCGCGCGCGCCGCATCGTGCGGCGCCTCACGGCCGATCGCCTCGGACACCAGCACCGCCGTCGCCGCCGCGAGCCCGAGTGCGATCATGAACACGAACGCCATCAGGTTGAGTAATATCTGATACGCCGCCACCACCTCGGCGCTGATGCGCCCGGCGATCACCGTCATGGCGGAGAAGGCGCCGGCCTCGACCGCCTGGCTCACCGCGGCGGCAACGCCAACCGCCAGCAATGCGCGATAGCTCGGCCCGTTCGCCGCTTTCGCTCTGCGAACGCCAAAGCGTTGCGCATCACGGAGCGAGAAAATGCAGACGAGGATCACGCCCGCCAGAAACACACGCGCGCCGACGGTCGCCCACGCCGAACCCACCGCGCCATGTTCCGGCACCCACCACAGGTTCAGCGCAACATTGACGATGTTGGCCAGCCACATGACGACAGTCGAAATGCCCGGCTTCTTGATCGCTTCGAGAAAAAAAGTGCCGGCCACATAGATGAGATGCAGCGGGATCGAGAGCGCCAACGCCTGCATCACCGGCGTGGAGGGGCGCGCGAGCTCGGCGCCGATGCCGAACACCGTGAACAAGTGTTCGCCGCCGATCCACATGGCCGCGGCCGAGACGACCCCCGCCACAAGCGCCAGCACCAGACCGCGCCGCAACGCAACGCCGGCGCCTTCCGCATTGCCCTCGCCCAACGATCGCGCGGCCAGCACTTGCACGCCCTGCAGCAAGCCGATCGCCGCCACCAGAAACACCGCGGTCGGGGCCCAACCCAAGGCCTGGTAGGGCAATTCGTCTGCCGCCAATTGGCCCACGATGATGGTGTCGGCGAGCGCCATGCCGATGATGCCGAGGCGCGCCAACGCCACGGGCCCGGCAATCCGCAGCAGCGGCGCAACGAAAGAACGAGTGGCGGCCATTGGGGAGCTTGCGTCTAGCGGAGCGAAGCGAGTCGGTCGAGGCTCACGCCGTCTGCGGCTTCAGCGCCTTGTAGAGGCTGGTGGAAAGCCCCGCCTCCAACGCGGTGTAAATCGCGATCTGAACGAACAGAGCCGTTGTGAAAAAGAACAGGAAGGCCGCCGGATTGGCCTGCGCGCTCTGCGCCAGCGCCACCGGGTCGCGCACGCCGAGCCCCATGGCCATGCCGACGAGCGATTGCAGCGCGCCGACGAAGATCAGCGCCGGCCCCAGCAGCAGCAGGCGCGCACCGGCGATTCGCAGCAGCGCGCCTTTGGTCCACGTCCAGGTCTCGAACACCATCACGCGTCCGCGGTCGATGCTCGCCGGCAACGCCAGATAGAGCCGCGACGTCAGCAACAGGAGCACGGCAAAGCCCACGATCATTGACCAGATCAGCACGTTCGACTGTTCCGACACGGCGCGCTCCATCAGCGCGCGCAACGCCGCCTCGTTCTCCTTCACCGCTTGCGCCTGCTCCGCATACGGCGCGATCAGCACCGCCATGGCGCCATAGGCCAGCACTATCGCCACGATCGCAAACAGGAAGCCGACGATGCCCATTGCGATGCCGCCATTGCGGAGGTCGGCGCCGATCTTGCCGCGCACGGAATCTACGCCGCTGAGCGCCGCACGGGTGAGCCCGGCATGGACCGCGATCGACGCGAGCAGCAGCCCGACGAGCAGTAGCGGCGGAACGGCGCCGAGCAGCAACAGCAGCGCCGTTTGCCCCAGCGCCCCCAGCGCCGCCACAGCCAGCACGAAACGCCAGTTCGCACGCGCAAAGCGCAGCGCCTCGCCGACGCAGGCATAGATGGAGAGAGCGGGAGCGGCCATGGACCGCCTCCTGGCATGGCGCTCCCACAAACTCAACGGCGGCGCGCCCTTGAATACCCTCTGCCAGCGCGGCATGTCAGCGCCATGAAACCTGTGCATGTCGTCGGCGGCGGATTGGCCGGCTCGGAAGCAGCCTGGGCGCTCGCGAACGCGGGCGTGCCGGTGGTGCTGCACGAAATGCGCCCCGTGCGCATGACCGACGCACACAAGACAGAGAAATTCGCCGAACTGGTCTGCTCCAATTCCTTCCGCAGCGACGATTGGCGCGGCAACGCCGTCGGCCTGCTGCACGAGGAGATGCGCCGGCTCGGCTCGCTGGTGATGCAATGCGCCGCGCCCGCGCAAGTGCCGGCAGGCAGCGCGCTGGCGGTGGATCGGGATGTTTTTGGCGACGCGGTGACGGCGGCGCTGGTGGCGCATCCGTTGATCACGATTGAGCGCGAGGAAGTGAAGTCGCTTGATCAACTCCTTCGTCATTCCGGACGCACCGAAGGTGCGATCCGGGACCCAGGGGCAGGCGACGAGCCCTACGATCCCCTGGGTCCCGGCTCTACGGCGCTACGCGCCTCCGGCCGGGATGACGCTAGTGTGATCTTCGCCACCGGCCCGCTCACCTCTCCTGCCCTCGCGGACTCGATCCGCAATCTCACCGGTGAAGATTCACTCGCCTTTTTCGACGCCATTGCACCGATCGTGCACGCGGACTCCATCGACTTCGACATCGCCTGGAAGCAATCGCGCTACGACAAGGAAGGCCCGGGCGGAGACAAGGCGGCGTATGTGAACTGCCCGCTGGATGAGACGCAGTATGTGGCGTTCATCAACGCGCTGAACGCGGGCGCGAAGACCGAGTTCAAGGAGTGGGAGAAGAACACGCCCTATTTCGAAGGCTGCCTGCCGATCGAAGTGATGGCGGAGCGTGGGCTCGATACGCTGCGCTTCGGCCCTATGAAGCCGGTCGGGCTGATGGATCCGCGCGTGGGAAGACGCCCGCATGCGGTGGTGCAGCTACGTCAAGACAACAAACTCGGCACGCTCTTCAACATGGTCGGCTTCCAGACCAAGCTCAAATACGCCGCGCAGGAAGAGATTTTCCGGATGATCCCCGGCTTGCAGAACGCGCGCTTTGCACGCCTCGGCGGCATCCATCGCAATACGTTTCTGAATTCGCCGAAGTTGTTGGATTCAACGCTGCGCTTGCGCGCCGAGCCGCGCATGCGGTTCGCGGGACAAGTGACGGGCGTCGAAGGCTACGTCGAGAGCGCCGCCATGGGCATGCTGGCCGGGCGCTTTGCGGCGGCGGAGCGTTTGGGCCGCGCGCTCGAGCCGCCGCCGCCCACCACTGCTTTGGGCGCACTCCTTGCGCACGTGACCGGCGGACACATCGGCGACGGCAAAGGCTCGTTTCAGCCGATGAACGTCAACTTCGGCCTCTTCCCCGAAATCGCCGCACCGACGCATGGGCCGGACGGGAAAAGGCTCAAAGGAGAAGACCGCGGGCGCGCGAAGAAGCTCGCGCTGGCGGAACGCGCGTTGGCGGACTTGGGGGATTGGTTAGCCCAAGCGCGCTGAGCGCTCATTTCTTAGCGGCTTGCACGCGCCTTAAGGCGAGCGTTGCGTCTTCCGCCGCGCGCCACTTCCGCCAGGTCTCGATCGACGGGATCGGATCATTCGCCCAATCCGGAGCTTCGACGCCGGCGGCGGCGAAATCGGCCGCCGTCAGTGCATCCCGCTCATCGTCTTCGGTATTGGCGTTGAGGCGCCCGGCCTTGACGGGGTCCGACGCGGAGGGCTGCGCGGCGCCATCGTCTTCGATCGCCGGCGGCGGCACGTTCGGATCGTCAATCATCAAGGAAACTCTCGCTGGGCCGGAAAGGCGCTCGACCGCACATGGGCGGCGGCGGGCTGGTTACAAGGGGCGACCTGAACGGTTTTGGAAGAAGACGCTCAGAACCACGCGGCCCCTCTCCCCCTTATGGACTTTGAATCCGCTCCTCGGTGGCCATCAAACTGAGGCAGATTTCAAGTCCGCCGCGCTAGTGTTGAGCTTGGCGTGCGAAGGCGCGTTTGTGCGCCAGCGCCGTGTTTTGCGCAGTCTGCCAGCGTCGCCACGTTTCAAGCGACGGGATTGGATCGTCGTTCCAATTTGGAACGTCGACCCCCGCTGCGATATAGTCCGCCGGCGTCAAGGCCTCGCGCTCTTCATCTTCGGCAGTGAGCACGTTCGTGCGAACGATTCGATTCATTGTGCTGCCTTTTCAATTGCCAATTGCGAAACAACCGCCGACCGACTTTTCGGTCGGCGGCGTGACTTCAGACGTTCTTTTTCGGATCGGAAACGCCGCTCACCGGTGCTGTCGCGGGCGCGCCCTTTTCCTGCGCTGTCCCTTGGGACGACTGCGCAGGTTGCGCGATCGGTTGTGCGGGATTGCTTACAGGAGCGGACGGCCCCAGCTTCGGTTCGTTTGTCATTTGAGGAAACTTTCGCAACGTCAGGGATACTGACACACTGCAGATGGTGCCCATTTGCAGCATTTACAAGTACCAGCCGAAAGCATGGCGACAGCATGAAGCCGCTATCTTTGCAGCATGGCGCGGTGTACCGTTCGTTTCTTGGTCTCGCTTCGACGCGAGCGCGCCAATCCTACAATTTGCTTTCAGTTCGTTGCTTTAGTCTAGAGCGACTGCGAGCGTCCGCGGCTCACGCGGGAGGGAAAACAACTCATGACGATGATTCGTATCTTTGGTTGCGGTCTCTCCTTCGAGCCAACCAAGTTCCAATGGCAATTTGCTGGACGACTCGTTTGCGTCCTGGTCGCAGCAACGCTCAACCTGGCGCTGCTGGCCCCGTTGCTGATGCAGGCGACCAAGGTCTGGTGAAGACCACAGGTTGCTAGTTCCGAGTGCGTTCGCTTCGTGCCACTACTGCGGGTGCAGTCAGATTTCGTTGCGCGTCCGCGATGCCTTCAAGCGCGTTTTCTTCCGAGCGGTAATCACCGAAGAAGAGCCCATTAAAGGTCACCCGCCAGATGCCATGGCGGAGCCTCAACTCAAAGGTTGATGGCGGCTCTGGCACGATCACTGGGAGCCAGGCGTGGTCGGCTTTCGCGTGTCGATGCCGAAAAGGCGAACCAGCAGTTCATCGCCTTTCCACACCTCCACAATGGCGTCGCGCCCTGACCCCTTGCGACCATGCTCGACAGCTTCGGCATCAGTGTCAAACGGCAAGAATTCCGAACGTGCAGTGATGCCGCGTGCGTTTTTGTATTGGATTGAGTAGTTCAAGAGAGCCGCTCCGGGCTGCAATTGGCCTGGGCCTTTGTATCCGGCCGGCCTAAAGGGCGCGAACGCGTTCGCGCTCCGCTTCTCGCACATGGGCCCGTGGAGCATGAAAAGCAACGGCAACGGGCTGAATGAGAAAGCCTGCTATTAGCCAGGACTCTCCTCGCTTGGTCTGATAAACTATGCTCATTCGGCAGAAGTGTATGCATTTCGCTGCGATCCGCGCGGCGCGAGCCTCTTTTGGGAGACTCACCAATGACGGACGTCGACTGGCGTATTCATGTGCTCAATCAAGGCCCCCGTCTGCTCTCGACCGCTCGAGGCGCGATGGTCGACGCCAATGAAGCTCACCTCTTGGTTCATACGGTCATCGCGAAGGCGCTCGGCAATGCGAGCGGTGGCGAGTTGCAAGATATGCACGAACAGCTCGGCAGGCTGGTTCGCAGGCGCGCAAAGCAACCGGTTCTCGCCGACCCGCCCAGCGGTGAGCGCGGATTAGACTAGATCCCGATCCGCTGCAGCCCGCCCATGTAGGGCTGCAGCGCCTTCGGCACCGCGATGGAACCGTCGGCTTGCTGATAATTCTCCAGCACCGCGACGAGCGTGCGCCCCACCGCGAGACCTGAGCCGTTTAGCGTGTGAACGAACTCGGTCTTGCCGTCCTTGTTGCGGAAGCGCGCGTTCATGCGCCGGGCTTGGAAGTCGCCGCAATTCGAGCACGAACTGATCTCGCGATACTTGCCTTGGCTCGGCAGCCAGACTTCGAGGTCGTAAGTGCGCTTGGCGCTGAAGCCCATATCGCCCGCGCACAAGAGCATGACACGATAGGGCAATTCGAGCCGCCGCAGCACCTCCTCGGCGCATGCGACCATGCGCTCGTGCTCTTCGTGGCTCTGCTCGGGCGCCGTGATCGACACCAGCTCGACCTTGCGGAATTGGTGCATGCGGATCATGCCGCGCGTATCGCGGCCGGCGGCGCCGGCTTCGGCCCGGAAGCAGAGCGTGTCGGCCGTCATGCGGATCGGCAGCGGCGCCTCGTCGAGAATTTGCTCACGCGCCAGATTGGTGAGCGCCACTTCCGCGGTCGGGATCAACCAGAAATCCTCGCGCGTCGGCGCCTGGTCGAGCAATTCGTTCAGCAGTTCGGTCGGCTTTACCTTGCCGCCCCGCTTATCGAATTCCTCGTCAAAGCGTTCGAGCGCCTGGTTCAACAATTCCTGGCGGCTCATCGTGCGCGCCGCGGTGAATTGGTCGTCGACGAATTTCGGCAACTGACCGGTGCCGAACATGACATGATCTTTGACCAGCAGCGGCGGCGCCACCTCCGTGTAACCGAACTCGCTTGTGTGCAGGTCGAGCATGAACGCCGCCAGCGCGCGCTCCAGTCTCGCCAGTTGGCCGCGCAGCACCACGAAGCGTGCGCCCGAAAGCCTAGCCGCCGCTTCGAAATCCATCATCCCCAAAGCTTCGCCAAGCGCGACGTGATCGGCGCTGAGATCGAGCGCCGGCGGATTGGCGCCCGATTGGATGTACCAGCGCCGCACTTCGACATTGCCAGCCTCGTCGGCGCCGTCGGGCACATCCGGCGCCGGCAGATTGGGCAGCGAGGCCAGCAGATCGTCGCGCTGCTTCTGCCATTTGGCCTCGTCGGCGCCGGTTTCCTCGATGCGCAGTTTCAGCGCCGCCACCTGCTCGATCAGACGCGACGCCTCGGCCTCATCCTTCTTGGCTTTGGCGGCGCCGATCGCCTTCGACGCGGCGTTGCGCTGCGCCTCGGCTTCCTGCTTGGCGGTGGACGCAGCGCGCAGCTTGGCGTCGAGGTCGACGATTTTCTTGGCCTGCTGGGACACGCCTCTGCGCGCCCAGGCGGCGTCATAGAGGGCGGGGTTGTCGCGGAGCGCGCGGATATCGTGCATGGGGCGGGCTTTAGCGGAAGCCGCGCGCGCGCGCTACGGGGCCGGCGGCGCTACCGCTTCGGCGGCTTCGAGCTTGTCCTGCTTGGCGCGCGCCGCTTCCATCGCCGCGACGATCCAGATCGAAATCTCGTAGAGGGCGTAGACCGGCACAGCCATGACGAACATCGAGATCACGTCGTTCGGCGTCACCAGCGCCGAGAAGGCGGCGATGCCGACAATGGCGTATCGGCGGCCCTTGCGCAGCAGCGAGGTCGAGACGATGCCGACCCTGCCCAGGAGCGAAAGCACCACGGGCAGCTGGAACATGAGCCCAAACGCCAGCACCAGGGTCGTCACCAGCCCCATATATTCTTCGACCTTGGGCAGATAGGTGACCTGCACCGGGCCCGAGGTGACCTCCTGATGCAGGGCGAAGTTCAGCGCGAACGGCATCGCGACATAGAAGACGAAGGCGCCGCCGAGCGCGAACATGATCGGCGCCGCGATCATGAACGGCGCCACCGCCGCGCGTTCCTTGCGATAGAGCCCAGGCGCGATGAAGGCGTAGGCTTGCCACGCGAGCACTGGGAACGCGGCGACGATGCCCCCGAACAAGGCGATCTGCATCTTCACTGAGAAGAAGCCGAACGCGCCCGTGTTGATGAGTTGGATCGACTCCCCTGCACGCTCGGGATGCACCGCCGCCATCGCCGTCTGAAACGGCTGCGCCAGGAACAAGAAAATCGGATCGACAAAAATGAAACAGACGATGAAGCCGATCACGATGGCTCCGGCCGACGTCACCAAGCGGTTGCGCAGCTCGGCGAGGTGATCGAGCAGCGGCGCCCGCGAGGCTTCGATCTCATCCTCTTCGGTGAGCTGCGCCTTTTTTTGCGCCGCGGAGTTCACGAGGCGCTCCGCACGTCGGACGTTGCGCTTGCGAGTTCAGGCGCCGGCGCCGGTTCGCTCGCCTGTGGGCTGCTGGGCAGAACGCGATCGGATTCGGGGGCGGCCACATCGGCCGGCGCGCCCTCCTTGTCCTCAGCGACTGCAGAAGAGGGTTCGGCTTGCCGCGTCGTCACCAACGGCACGGGCTTTACGCCCGCATAATCCTCGAGCGTGGGCAGCGGCTTCGAAAGCTCACGCCCAATCTCTTGCACGCTGGTCGTGCGCCGCAGCGCTTCGACTTCCCGCTTCAGTTCGTCGAGTTCCGCTTGGCGCGCCAGTTCATCGAAACCCGTGCGGAATTCTTGCGCCATGCCGCGAAGCTTCGCCGTCCAGCGTCCGAGCTTGCGGAACAAGAGCGGCAAGTCCTTCGGCCCCACCACGATGAGGGCGAGGATGCCGAGAATGACGATCTCGTTGAAACCGAGGCTTGGAAGCATGAGCGGCTACCCGCGCGCCGCTTTTACTGCGCGCGGTCTCCGTTGGTCTGGTCGCGCACTTGCGGCGGCGGGTCCTGCGCCGGCGGCGTCGGCTCATCGCTGAGGCCCTTGCGGAAGCCCTTAATGCCCTTGCCGAGGTCCTCCATCAGATTGGAGATCCGGCCGGGCCGGCTGAACAGCAGAAACGCCAGCCCCAGCACGATGAGGAGCGGGATAAGCCCTGGGAAATGCATCGGGTACTCCAGTCAGTCGGCGCAAGGAGCGCCCTATTCGTCGTTTTCCAGATGATCCACGAAAAAGCTTGCTGCGTCGTCACCTGGGGACAGTGGTTCTTCGTCGCTGGCCAAATCCTCACTCGGACGCGGCACCTCCAGAGCCTGCGCGGCGCGCGGATCGAGAAGGCCTAGAGCCTTCAAATCGTCCTTGCCTGGCAGGGCGTCAAGCGAGGCCAAGCCGAACTGGCTGAGGAATGCGTCCGTCGTCCCGAAGGTGAGCGGACGTCCGGGCGTCCGCCGTCGACCCCGGGGCCTGATCCAGCCGATCTCCAGCAGCAGTTCCATGGCGCCGCGAGACAGGCTGACGCCCCGAATGTCCTCGATCTCGGCCCGCGTCACGGGCTGGTGGTATGCGATAACCGCCAAGGTCTCCATCGCCGCCTTCGGCAGTTTCCGCGGGGCCTCGCGGGTCTCCGCAAAAAGACCGGCCAGGTCCGGCGCGGATTGGAAGCGCCACGCCCCGCCAGCCTCGACCAGTTGCACGCCGCGCTCGGCGTAATCCGCCTTCAGCTTCATCAGCACGGCGGCGACATCGACGGCGGGGCCTAGCTTTTCGCCCAGCGCCTTGGCGCTGACCGGCTCGCCCCCGGCGAACAGCAACGCCTCGGCGGCGCGGATCGCATCGGCGCTGGGCTCGGCGCGTGCGCGCTCGCCGCCTTCACCGAAGGCGTCCTCGATCCGGCGCATGGCGCCGGCGAGCGGGGGTTCGTTTTCGGCGCTCATGGGGCCGGCTCATTCTGCACCGGACGCGCCCGCACGAACAGCGGCGCGAACGCTTCCGCCTGCCGCAGTTCAAGCTTGTGCTCGCGCGCCAGTTCGAGCGCGGCGCCGAAGGTGGAGGCGAGATAGCTCTCGGGCGGCGGCGCCTCCGGACCGGCTTCGCCCGCCTGCACGACAGCATCGATCGAACGCCATTCCTCCAACTTGGCCAGCGCTTGCTCCAATTTCTTGCGGGCGATCTCCAGCGGATAGGCGCGGCGCACCTGCGTGCGGTAGGCGCGCTTGCGCACGCTCTTGGCGCGTTCGGCGCAATAGGCGTTGAGCAATTCGTAGAGATCGGCGCGCCAGATCGTCTGCTTGGTCAGCACCGTCGGCTGCGGCTGACCGTTCAGGAACACGTCGCGATTGAGCTGGGGCAAAGCCTCCAGCTTCTTTGCCGCCACGCGCGCCGCCGCCAAATTCATCAGCTTCTGGCGCAGCGCCGCTTCAAGCTCCTGCGGATCGGGCTCATCGGCTGGCAGTAGCGGCTTGGGGATCAGCAGCCGCGACTTGATCAGCGCCAGCCACGCCGCCATCACCAGATAGTCGCCGGCGATTTCCATGTTCTGCGCGCGCGCTTCGCCGATGAACGCCAAGTACTGATCGGCAATCTCACCCACCGAGACCTTGGCAATGTCGATCTTCTTAGTGCGAGCCAACTCCAACAGCAGATGCAGGGGCCCCTCGAACGCGTCGAGCGCGAGCAACAACGCTTCGCGCCCTTCCGCCTGCTCGGCCGCGCCGAGGTCGAGATCGAGGGTGTCGGTTTCGTCGTTCATCGTGCTCTCGCTGGGTGACACACACCCACGGCGCAAGTCCAGATTTTCTTGAACCACATGGCGCGTGGGTGTGTGTCACCCAGCCTGTCACCCAGCCAATTCTTTGAACCGCGCCCAGCCCGCCTCCGCGTCGAATTCGCGCGGCGGGCGTTTTGCGAACGCCTCCACCGCCCGCGCGCGAACCAGCGGCAGACCGTCAAGCTCGCGGCAGCCCTTGGCTGCAAGCTGCATATCCTTGAGCACGCCCGAGCATTGCAGCACCACGTCGCAGCCGGCTTCGAGCGCGGTCTCGGCGCGCTCGGTCAACCCGCCATTCATGGCGTATTGCAGCGCGTGCATGTCGAGATCGTCGCTCATCAGCAGGCCTTGAAAGCCCATGCGTTTGCGGATGATTTCGCCGATCACCACGGGCGAACAGGTCGCCGGACGATCGGGGTCCCAGGCTTTGTAGACGATATGGGCCGTCATCGCGGCTTCGGCGTCGGCGAGTTGTGCGAACGGGAAGACGTCGTTGGCGAGATCGATGTCTTTCGCCGCCACTTTCGGCAACGCCAGATGGCTGTCGGCGGTGGCGCGCCCGTGTCCGGGCATGTGCTTGATGCAGCCGGCGACGCCGCCATCGTGCAGCCCCGCCAACGCCGCGCGCGCCAGCAGCGCCACCTCTTTCGGATCGGCTGAGAAGGCGCGGTCGCCGACGATTCTGTCGGAACCCTCGACCGGCACATCGAGCACCGGGGCGAAGTCGCCATCGACGCCCGCCGCGCGCAATTCGTGCGCGATCAGCCGATAGCCGAGATAGGCGGCTTCGCGGCCTGCGTCCTTGTTCGCGGCGTAAAGTTCGCCGTACTTGCCCGCCGCCGGCCACACCGGCCACGCCGGCGCCTTCAACCGCGCGACGCGGCCGCCCTCCTGATCGATCCAGACGATCGCGTCGTAACCCACGCTCTCGCGCAGCTCAGCACAAAGCGCGCGCAATTGTTCGGGCGAGACGCACGCTTCGCGGAAGACGATGAAGCCCCACGGCCGCGCATCGCGAAAGAACGCGCGGGTTTCGTCATCGAGCTTAGGCTGGCGCAAACCGAGAAGGCACGAAAGCATGATCGTGTCTTAGCGGGCCGCGACGATGCAGTCCTGCCCCATTTGCCGGATGCGATCGCAGAACAAGGTCGCCTCCTCGCGATCGGCGAAGTAACCGGCGCGGACGCGATAGTATACGCCGCGTGCGCCCAGATCGGCGCGTTCGACATCCATCTCGGCGCCGGCGAACAGGTCAGGCGCGCGCGCGACGAAGCGCCGCCAGGCGTTTTCGGTCGCGGCTTCCGATTGCAGCGCCGCAAGCTGCGCCACGTAGGGGCCGCTCGACACCAGGTTTGGCAAGGCGGCGACGTCCGGCGCTGGATTGAGTTCCACGATCGAAGTCTCGCTGGTCGGCGCTGCGGTCTCAACTGGAGGCGCCTCGGCCGGTTGCGGCGCGGCCGGTTGCGCCGGCGGCGGTTCGATTTTGTAGGGGCCCGCAGGCGCCGGAATGCGCGGCGTCTCGGGCGCGCTGTAGAGCTGCCAGAGGAAGCCGCCGAAGGCGACGGCGATCACCACCATCAGCACATAGAGCATGCCGGCGTGACGCGACTGCTCGTCGTACGCATGCATGCGCGGATCGTAGCTTCGGCTCAACGGAGGCACTCCCGGAATCGCAAGCGGCTATTGTACCACGGCGCCGCTTCGCTCTTGCTTAACGCGGGCGGACGGCAGTCATGCGCTCTTCCTTAGTTCCGCAAACGTAACGGAGTGGTGAATCATCCGCCTGCTCGCCCTTGATGGGCGAGCTGTCAGTCCGCCGAAGCCGAACGGCGAAGGCGGAATGACTGAGTGGGTGATTCCGTCTTCCCTTGCGCCATCACCCACTCCGCCCGCTACGCGGGCACCTCGCCCATCAAGGGCGAGGAGGTGCTTCATCCCAACGCTCGCGCTCCAGACGCCGTCGGATTCACGACCTACCGCCCTAGATTGAAGAGGCGCCGGTGCTCCTCGATGGCGAAGTCGTCGGTCATGCCGGCGATGTAGTCGCAGACGCGGCGCGCGGTGCGCTGCCCGCGCGGGCCGTCGCCGCCCTCCTGCCAGTCCGGCGGCAGCAATTCCGGCTCGGCGATCAGCAGGTCGAACAATTCCCGCAAGATTCGCTTGGCGTGGCTGCGCGAGCGGTTGACGCGCCAATGCCGGTACATGCGCGCCATCAGAAAGCGCCGCAGCACAGCCTGATGCTCGTTCATCTCGTCGGAAAACCCGATCAGCGGCTTGCCGGCGGCGCGCACGTCCTCGACCGTCTCGGGCTTGGCGGCGGCGATGCGGGCGTTGGATTCAACGACAAGATCCTCGATCCACACGCCGATCAAACGGCGCACGGTTTCGGCGGACGCGCGGAATTCGTCGAGGCCCGGATACTCGCGCTCCACCTGCGCCAACACCCGCTCCACCATCGGCACTTCCTCGCGCAACTCGGTGAGCGTGAACAATTCGGCGCGCAGCCCATCGTCGATGTCGTGATTGTTGTAGGCGATGTCGTCGGCGTGCGCTGCGACTTGCGCTTCGAGCCCCGGCCAAGAGGCTAGCTCCAGATCGTGCGCCGCGTTGTACTCCTGGATCGCGATCGGCAAGTCCTGCAGCGTCGCGCCGTAACGGATCAGCGGCCCGTTGTGCTTGACCACGCCCTCAAGCGTCTCCCAGGTGAGGTTGAGGCCGTCGAAAGCCGGATACTTGCGCTCGAGCTTGGTCAGCACCCGCAGCGTCTGCGCGTTGTGATCGAAGCCGTGATAGGTCTCCATGCAGGCGTCGAGCACGTCTTCGCCGGTATGGCCGAAGGGCGGGTGTCCGAGATCGTGGGCGATGCCCAGGCACTCCGCCAGATCGTCGTCGAGCCCCATGACGCGCGCGACGCTGCGGGCGATCTGCGCCACTTCCAGCGAGTGCGTGAGCCGCGTCCGGTAATGATCGCCCTCGTGCGCCACGAACACCTGCGTCTTGCCGCGCAGGCGCCGGAACGCGCTCGCGTGGACGATGCGGTCGCGGTCGCGCTCGAACGGCGTGCGGGTGCGGCTTTCCGGTTCGTCATGAAGCCGCCCGCGCGAGCGGGCCGGATCGGTGGCGTACGCCGCCCGCGGCGGGCGCACGAAGTGCGCCTCCGCTTTCGCGGTCTTGGCCATTTTCACTGCTTTCTGCCCGTCTGCCACGAACCGGCTTCTCCCAAATCTGCGTGAATGATCATATATGGACGCTCTCGCTTGAGAAACGCCGAAAGGTCAAAGTTAACCAATGGCTGACGTCGCCCTCTCCGCCGCCGCCGCCGAGCGGATCAAATCGGTCGTCGCCAACGAGCCGGCGGGCGCGGGCCTACGCGTCGCCGTCGAAGGCGGCGGCTGTTCAGGCTTTCAGTATGAGATCGCCGTCGCCCAGGCGCCGAATGGCGACGATCTGATCGTCGAGCGCGACGGCGCGCGGCTCTTCGTCGATCCGGTGTCGCTGCCTTACCTCCTGGGCTCCGAGGTCGATTGGGTCGACGAACTGATCGGCGCTTCGTTCAAGGTGAAAAACCCGAACGCTGTCTCCAGCTGCGGCTGCGGCGTCAGCTTCTCGGTCTGAATGTTCGCCGTCCGCTCCAAGCTCGACAAAGGCATCGATGCGTTCGAGCGCGGCGCGTGGAAGCGCGCGCGCCGCTTGCTCGAAGCCGCGTTGCAGGACGAACCCCGCGCCGCCGGCTTCTATCATCTGGGTTTGCTCTATTGGCGCGGCCTCGGCTGCAAGCCCGACAAGACCGCCGCCGTGGATTGCTTCGCGCGCGCCGCGGAGTTCGGCCATCCCGGCGCACAGACCGCTTTTGGCATCGCGCTGCGCTCCGGCGTCGGCACGCTGAAGGACAATGACCAGGCGCGCGCGCAGTTCCGTTCCGCCGCCGGCGCCGGCGACCGCGAAGCCATGGTGCAGCTCGCGACCATGAGCGAACCGGAAGACGCGCGCCGCTGGCTGATGCGCGCTTCCGAACTGGGCTACGCGCCGGCCATGGCGCATCTCTCGGACCTTGCTGATACAGCGCGATTCCGTCGAGGCGCTGTCTTGGCTCTACGCTGCGGTGACGCTTTCGGGCGACGACGCCGCGCGCAAGCGCGCCGCCGCGCTGGCCAAGGAAATGACGCCGAAGGACATCGAGCAGGCGCAACGCTACGGCCGCGCGTATGCGCGCGAAATCCGCGATCGGGTGGAGAAATAGCGAATGGCGAATCGCGAATAATCAGTAGCTCAACAGCGCTGGCAATTTCGTGCTTCCCTATTCCCCATTCGCCACTCACTATTCGCCCGTCATGAACGTCTCCGAAGCCATAAAATCCCGCATTTCCATCCGCGCTTTCACGCCCGACCCTGTGCCGGAGCCGCTACTGCGCGAGATCATCGAGGTTGCACGCTTTGCGCCGAGCGGCGGCAATCTCCAGCCCTGGCGCGTCATCGCCGTCGCCGGCGCCGAGCGCGACGCGGTTACAGCACTCGCCAAAGCCAACCTCCCCGGCGACGAAGGCGAGCGTTTCATCTATCCGCCAGATCTCTGGGAACCCTATCGCTCGCGCCGCTTCAAGGTCGGCGAGGACATGTACGCGCTCTTAGGCATCGGCCGCGACAACAAGCCGGCGCGGCTCATGCATCTGGCGCAGAATTTCGAGTTCTTCGGCGCGCCCGTGGGCTTGTTCTTCATCATCGATAAAGCCATGGGCTACTGCCAGTGGGCGCATCTCGGCATGTTCATGCAGAGTGTGGCGCTGGCCGCGCTCGACCGCGGCGTCGCCTCTTGCATGCAGGAAGCCTGGGCGCGCCTGCGCACGCCGCTCGCCGCGCACTTCGGGCTTGGCGATCACGAGATGATCTATTGCGGCATGGCCTTGGGCTATGCTGATATGTCCAAACCGGTGAACACGCTCCGCAGCGACCGCGCGGAAGTGGATGAGATCGCGGTGTTTAGGGGATTTTAGAAAGGATCACCGTGCGTGGACTGTTCCGCTTCTTGCAAGTGACCGATGGCATCGAACATCACGTTGCGCGGGAGGAAATTCGCCTGGGCGAATGGACCAACATGTCGAAGCTGGACTACGACACCGCAAACATCGAACCCACGTTTTGGGCGCTTCCAGAAGAGGACTCGTGGCGAGAGGCGGTCCTTAGTGAATTGCCAGGACCCGGTTGATCAGCCAGATTTTCACCCTTCCGGCACGTGCAGGGAGATCTCCATGCTGTCGTGCAAGATGCGCACGACGAGAACTGTGTCCATGCCTTCGGTGCGGTACAGAATGAAGTGTCGCCCTGGTCGCCTCAAGCGAACAGTTCGGTAGCCCGCGCCAATCTCCGGTCGCTCGCGACTTCGGCTAGAGTTCGGATTCTCGGCGATTGCGTCGATTGTGGCTAAGATCTCGTCCACGTAGCGTTCGGCTTGTCGAGGTCCGAAATTTTCGGTCGTCCAATCTACAATCTCGGAAAAATCGCGTTCCGCCAGCCCGCCGAGGACGATTGTCCGCTTGGCGCCAGGCACTCGTTCACCCGCGCTTCGCGTTGCAAATAGCCTTACCCGCGACGTCCTTGAGATGCCGCTTCAACGACTTCGTGTCGGAGAACGTTCGGACCTCGCCCGCTTCGATGCTTGCGATCCCGAGCCTAGCCGCCTCCCTGAGCGCGGCAAGCTTGGCCGCCTCTTCGGCTTCTCGCTGCTCGATGAGACGCAGGCCCTCCCGCAGCACCTCGCTGGCATTTTGGTACCGGCCCGCATCGACCAGCGCGTCGATCAGCTCTTCCTGCCGCTCTGTGAGAACAACATTGCGCGTGGCCATGCAAGGACTCCAATTGGCATATTATGCCAAACCGACTCGCGGAGCAACACCCTGAAAGCGGAGGTCCGACCAAACCCGTGAACACGCTCCGCAGCGACCGCGCGGAGGTGAATGAGATTGCGGTGTTCAGGGGATTCTAGCTCAGCGGAACGCAAGCGCGCCAGCAAGCAGAAGGCCTGGTGCGATCACGAGGGCTAGCGCTGCGTTGGGGCGCCCTTTGCGGACTATGAAAGCGCCCGCCGCGCCGGCCATTGTCGCAATGGCGGCGGTGGCTATCAGCGGCCAGTCAGCTCGGCTGCTTGCAAACAGAAGAGCATAGAAACCAGCAAACAATGACGCGAATGCGAGCACTGGGGTCGCCACGTCGTACAGCCAACGCCTCAGTGCGGACGTCATTCAGTTCCCACCCGCGCATTCCCCAACACGCCATCTTCCGCGAAATCGACGATCGCGAACAGCAGCCCCATCAGCACCAGCCATCCGATCGGCGCGATCAGGAACGGCATGGCGAGGTGGTGATCGGCGGCGTAGGCGCTCCAGGCCGACTTCACGCCCACCAAAGCCGCGATCGGATAAATCCAGCACAAGAATTCCGCCACCAGCAACGCCGCTTGCGAACGCCAGTGCGCGCGCTCGGCCGGCGTCAAGAGGCGAAGCGCCAGCCCCAGGCTCGCAAGCCCGACAGCCAAGTGAAAAAGTGTGAATGCCCAGAGGATCACCGTCATAGGAGCACCATACTTCCCCCTCCCCTGTAGGGGGAGGGGGTCAAAGGGTGGGGTGAAGCCGAAAGCTCAGAACCGCGCTTCGATTCTTGTCTTTTGACTTCTCAATCACCCCCACCCCTGCCCCTCCCCCCTCTAGGGGGAGGGGTCTTGGTGCGCTAATAGCATCACCAATGCCCCTCAAGATCGTCGCCTGGAACGTCAATTCCATCCTCGCGCGCCTGCCAACGGCGCTGAAAGTGTTCGAGGAGATCAATGCCGACATCTGGTGTCTGCAGGAAATCAAGTGCGAGGACGCGCGCTTTCCCCGCCTCGAATTCGAAACCATGGGCTTCAACATCGAAACCTTCGGCCAGAAGAGCTATAACGGCGTCGCCATCCTCTCCAAGCATCGCATCGAAGAGACCATCCGCGGCGTGCCCGGCTTGGATCACGACCAGGCGCGCTATCTCGAATGCATCATCGCCGCGCCGGACGGGCCGGTGCGCGTCGCTTCGGTCTATGCGCCCAACGGCAATCCGATCGGCACGGAGAAGTTTCAGTTCAAGCTTGCGTTCATGGACGCGCTGCGCACGCATCTTGCCGATCTGCTGACGCTCGAAGAGCGCTTCGTCATCGCCGGCGATTACAACGTCATCCCACGCGAGGTCGATTGCCATAATCCGGCGGTGTGGACCGGCGACGCCCTCTTCCAGCCCGAAACCCGCGCCGCCTATCGCGCGCTGCTCAATCTCGGTCTCCGCGACGCGTACATGCAGGCCGATGGCGCCGCGCATCGCTACACGTTCTGGGATTATCAGGCCGGCGCCTGGGCCAAGGACCACGGCATCCGCATCGATCATCTGCTGCTCTCGCCGCAGGCCGCCGATCGTCTGGACAGCGTCGAAATCTTCAAGAAAGCGCGCGGCCTGGAGAAAGCCTCCGACCATGTGCCGATCATCGCGGCGTTTGGTGACACCGGGTGACACACACGCGCCGCGCAAGCCGCGCCAGGTTCGCGCGAGCGACAGGGGGTGCGTGTGAGTCACCCCTCCGGATTCTTCCTTGACCCTCCGAGGACCGCCGGCTTCCAGCCGG